>PDWJ01000019.1_pt1 | contig 198600 bp, 190 predicted proteins | sample 1430881 | NCBI WGS metagenome assembly PDWJ01 (sample SAMN01162460, study PRJNA174530) | Oral metagenome, whole genome shotgun sequencing project. | biome: Marine environment; feature: Marine mammal; material: Swab sample of the gingival sulcus; isolation source: swab sample of gingival sulcus...
GCATAGCAATGCGGTCGGACAAAACCGATACATCCTATGCCGAAATGATCAACCTCTGCTCTGCCATCATCAATTCAAGGTGAATGTCCACAAACCCTAGTTGGTTTCTTCTTCCAGATGCAGCTTCATGTCGATCAGAACCTGTTGCAACGCAACCGTTTCTTTGAGCAGCCGTTTGGCTTCGTTCACGGTGATAATTCCGTCTTCGATCGACTGCTGGTATTCCGCCATGAGCATCGCGAACCGTTGGCTTAGCGCGATAACATCCGAATTGACCCCGCCCTTGTCGTCCGAATTTTTGCGGCGGTCATCATATGACAGGGTGATGCCCTTCAATTCGGCCAGCGCGCTTGTCACGTGTGGATAGCTTGCGGCCTCTTCCAATGCGGCAACTGCATCCACGGGCATGAAACGATCCGCGTGTTCCGGGCTGTCCGAATAATATCGTCCAAGCGTTGCCTTGGATTTTCCGGTTAGAACACATGCCGGCTCAATCCCGACATCCTTGACCAAAGCCTCGGTGTGTTTCTTCAAATAGCCGCCTACGCCTGCCATATCATACTGTCCCCACTGCCATTTCCCCACACCTCCTGCGGCGGGGGAAATCGTTCCCTCTTTTCCCATTAATCGGTTTGCAAACAAATGTCATTCATCAAATGTGCCCGCGTAACCAGTGATGTTTTTAAATGCACCGGCGAAATATGTCGGCATGTGGGTGGGGCCGTGATGTTTCGACGTCGCGGGGCTGTGATCCGACGTTGAGTTGTATCACGGCTGTGAACGGCAGATTGTGACAGGAAGGCGTGCAAGCTCCATCCCCAGTGGCCTGTCCTGCGCGCGATATTCTGAGACAACTGCCGGTTCACACCCCGGGCACCTGCGCCTGCCAGGTCTTGCGTTAAGAGACATGGTTGAAAACCGTTTGGACTCGGGTCAATAACAGGGCCATGGCAAAGCTATACTTCAACTATTCAACCATGAATGCGGGCAAGTCTACCGTGCTGTTGCAGGCGTCGCACAATTACCGTGAGCGAGGGATGAACACGTACCTGATGACCGCGCGCTTTGATGATCGTGCGGGTCAGGGACAAATCGCCTCGCGTATTGGAATAAGCGCCGCGGCGGACATGTTCGGGGCTGAGGATGATCTTTTCCAACGTATCAAAGACTGTCTGACGCAGGGGGAAGTAGCCTGTGTATTCATTGACGAGGCCCAATTCCTGGGCCGGGACCAGGTCTGGCAGCTTGCGCGTGTGGTTGATGATCTCGGGGTGCCGGTCATGTGCTATGGCTTGCGTGTCGATTTCAGGGGAGAGTTGTTTCCCGGCTCCGCCGCCCTTCTGGCGATTGCCGATGAGATGCGAGAAGTTCGCACGATTTGTCACTGCGGCAAGAAGGCGACGATGGTCATCAGGGCAGACGCCCAGGGGCGCGTCGTGCAAGACGGCGAGCAGGTACAGATTGGGGGGAACGAAACCTACACTTCGCTCTGCCGTCGCCATTGGCGAGAAGCGGTGGGGGACCGGTAGAAGGTTCCGGCCCTAGGCCCGTTTCACCAGCACCGAACCTACGGAGTATCCCGCGCCAAAGGAGCAGATCAAACCGACCTCGCCGGGTTTCATGTCTTCGGAATGCTTCGAGAAGGCGATAATCGAACCTGCGGAAGACGTGTTGGCATAATCCTGAAGGATATTGGGTTGTTCCTCCCGCTCGGGTGTGCGGCCCAACACCTTTTTACCAATGAAATCATTCATAGACTTGTTGGCCTGATGCAGCCACATCCGTTTGAGGTCACTCGGCGCAACGCCTTCGTCCTTCATGTGATTCAGGATATGTTTGGAGACCATCGGGACCACTTCTTTGAACACCTTGCGACCATTCTGCATAAACTGCATGTCGCGCCGGTCCTTTACTCCGTCGGGGCGGTTGCGGCGCAGAAAGCCGTTGTTGTTGCGGATGTTGTTGGAGAATTCCGTGGCACAGCGGGTGGACAACACTTTCCAATGCGGTCCCTTTGCCTCTTCTTCACGTTCCAGAACCGTGGCCGTGCACACATCCCCGAAGATAAAGTGACAATCCCGGTCACGCCATTCCAGGTGCCCGCTGGTGATTTCAGGGTTCACGATAAGGGCTTTGCGCACGGATCCCGAACGTATCATATCGGCGGCGGCCTGAATGCCGAAGGTGGCAGAAGAACAGGCAACGTTCATGTCAAAGGCAAAGCCGCCCGCACCGATCGCCTTTTGAATTTCCACGGCCACAGCAGGATAGGCGCGTTCCATGTTGGAGGCGGCACAAATGACAAGATCAATATCCGCCCCGTTCAACCCGGCCTGTTTCAACGCCTTTTCACAGGCATCCATCGCGATTTCCGTCATGATCCCATGTTCGTCATCGCTGCGCTGACGAAAATGGGGATACATGCGGTCGGGGTCAAGAATACCTTTTTTGTCAAGCACATAGCGTTGTTCAATGCCCGATGCCTTGAAGATGAAGTCGGATGAGGACATCTCCATCTCTGCAACTTCTCCAGCGGCGATTTCCGCAGCATGGGTTTCGTTGAACTTTGTGGCATAAGCGTTGAAGGCTTCAACAAGTTCGTCATTGGTGATGACGTTTTCTGGGGTAAAGACCCCGGTGCCCGTGATGGCGGGTTGGTACATGATATCGCTCCTGAATTGCCAGACAGATCACCTTGTTTTCTTTCGGAAATCAAGGGGAAGACCCCGAAATTCAAACCAAATTCGGTGGAGTTTCTCCAGCAAAATGTGCGCGCAGATTTTCAATGGCCAACAGCCCCATGTCGGTGCGAACCTCAAGGGCGGCGGTGCCAAGGTGCGGAAGCAGTGTCACGTTGTCGAGCTTCGCAAGTGCGTCGGGAACCCTGGGCTCGAACTCATAAACATCCAACCCGGCCCCGCCAATACGCCGTTCTTCAAGACAAGAGATCAAAGCGGCCTCGTCCACAACATCCCCTCGGGCGATGTTGATGAAATGGGCATGGGGCTGCATGGCGGCAAGGAAACCCGCATTGATCATGTGCCGGGTCTCTGCCCCGCCGGGCACTGAGGTCACCACGATATCGGCGCGTTGCGCGAGGTCATCCAAGGCAACCTGTTCGGCAGGGAAATCAATTTGTTTGGCGGAACGGTTGGCATAGATCACCTTCATTCCAAAGCCGAAATGACATCGTCGCGCAATCGCTTGCCCAATCCGCCCCATTCCGACGATCCCGACGGTTTTGCCGCTGACGTGAAGGCCCAGCATCTGGGTCGGGTGCCATCCTTCCCAGTTCCCGGATCGCACCAGCCGCTCACCCTCACCGGCCCGCCGTGCCGACATCAGCATCAGCGTCATCGCCGTGTCGGCAGTGGCATCCGTCACGGCACCTGGGGTGTTGGTCACTATGATCCCGTGGTCTTTGGCCCCGTCAACGTCGATATGGTTATAGCCCACACCGAAATTCGCAAGGATACGGGCGCGTGCTGTGTCTACATCGGCAAATACCTCGCTTGAAAACACATCGCCCAGGGTTGGCAGTACAGCATCATATTCGGAAAGTGCCGCGCGCAGTTCCAGCGGATCCAGTGGTGTATTGCTGTCGCGGACTACAACGTCCAATTTCGGGACGGGCAGCGCCCGCGCAGCCTCCAGAACCGCGCCCGGCAGGGGGCGGGTGATCAGCAATCGCATCAATACATCCTCGCCCCGTTTGGCACCTGTTGATCCGGTTGCAACAGCACCACCTCTCCATCCTCGTCCGGTACCCCAAGGATCAGGCATTCTGACATGAACTTGCCGATCTGGCGTGCGGGAAAGTTGACGACTCCCATGACCTGCCTGCCGACAAGGGTTTCAGGGGTATAATGAACAGTCAGCTGCGCCGAGCTTTTCTTTTCCCCGATCTCGGGGCCGAAATCGACCCACAGTTTGATCGCCGGTTTGCGGGCTTCGGGATAGGGTTCGGCGCGGAGTACCGTTCCGGCGCGGATATCCACGGCCAGAAAGTCGTCGAATGAAATCTCAGCCATTGGCAAGCTCCTTTGACCGGGCGGTGGCGGCTGCCACGGTGTTGTTCATCAACTTCGGCAGGCCGGTTTCGGGGTTCATCAGAACCTCCAGCCCGGCCTGGGTGGTGCCGTTGGGGCTTGTTACATTCATACGTAGCTGACCCGGGTCTTCGCCACTTTCCATCGCTAATGCCCCCGCGCCCGCAACTGTAGCCCGCGCCAACTGTAGCGCGAGAGTGGGGGCTAACCCCTGTGCCTCTCCCGCTGCGGCAAGTGTTTCTATCATATGGAAAACATAAGCCGGCCCGGACCCGCTCACCCCTGTCACCGCGTCCATCTGGGCTTCGCTGTCCAGCCGGACAACCTCGCCCACAGTTGCAAGAAGGGTTTCGGCCAAATCCAGATCCGGTGCATTGGATAGCGTGTTACCGATAATCGCCGTGATCCCTTTGCCAACTGCCGCTGGCGTGTTGGGCATGGCTCTGATGATGGGGGTTCCTTCCCCCAAAACGCTTTCATAGTGGCTGATCGGTGTGCCCGCGGCGACCGACAGGAACAGGGTGCCACCACCGCCAAGCGGGGCGAGAACAGGCAACGCCTCTTCCATCATCTGGGGCTTGACTGCGATCAGAACGATGGCGGGTTTCGGGGGAAGCGTGGAGTTGATATGAACCCCGGTCGATTTCAGCCAATCCGATGGAAACGGATCTTTGATCCACACCGAAGACGGCGGCAGGCCACCGTCCAGCCACCCCTGCAGCATGGCCGATCCCATCTTGCCACATCCCAGCAAAACCAGCCCGTCACGTGCCACGCGATCCAAATTCATGAGAGTCCCCCCCCGATTGTCCTGTGCATCCAGCATTACGCAGCAGGGCACAGGCTTACAAGCCGGAGGTTGGGGTCATGCGCGCCCGTAAGCTTCGGCAATGGCCACGTCCAACGCGTCTTCCGGTGTCCGGTTGCCCCAGACCACCAATTGGAAGGCGGGATAGTAGCGCTCGGCACTCAGAACAGCGGCTTTGATCAACGTATCGATCTGCTCGGATGATGCCACTTGCCCCCCCGCAAGAACAAGACCGTACCGGTAGACCATCATTTTTTGCTCTGCCCAATAGGTAAAGGCCCCGGCCCAGCATTGGTCATTCACAACATTCAGGGCGTGATAGAGAGCCGGCAGCTTCTCCTCGGGCGGCTCCATTTCGAAGGTACAGACCATCCGCAGAGTTTCATCATAGCCGGACCAGGCGAGCGTGATCGAATAGGTGCGCCACTGGCCTTCCACGGCCATTGCGATTTGGTCATCTGCAACGCGATCAAAGTCCCAATCGTGATGCGTGGCCAGTGTTTCCACTATATCGATCGGATGAATTTCATCTTCCATGAAATGCTCGGACAATGCCATACCGCCACCTCGTTTTGTTTTGTCTTAGCGTTTGGAGCTTGGCAGCTCCCCAAGCGCTAGGTGCCTGCTCAAGGGACGGGGGCCTTGCCCGCCACCCTTACAACATATGGTGGGGCCTCAAGCGAGACCTGTAAAGCAATTTCTTGGGGATAACCGCAATAAGCTGTGGATGAATCCACCTTGGGCACAAAACTTTGTGCGTCTTCCATGGTGCTGGTTCGCACCCTCGGTCGCGCTATGCTAAAACGTTAGGTCATTAGCTCTTAACGTTGCGTCACTGCAAGCGATTGCGGATAAATCCTTGCTGTTGGGGCAACGACCTTCGTTAAATGCAGTTACGCGCCAGGCTTGAGAGGCGCGGACAAATTGAATCAGATTGAATCAGGAGGAGAACGCATGGGATTTCGGGACCCGCCAAGACATCAGCAATAAGCATGTTCGCGAACAGACGCATAAAGCGCGGCGGACGACTGCCAACCGAAAACACATGATGGACTTTTCCATAGGGAGGAAAACCAATGAATTTTATTAAGAAACTGCTGCTGGGCGCAGCCGTGGCCGCGCTTGGTGCGACCTCGGCAATTGCCGAGAACGTAAAGATCGCTTTTATTGACCCGCTTTCGGGTCCTTTTGCGGCGACGGGTGCAGAAGGGCTGGCATTGTACAAATTTGCTGCCGAAGAACTTGTGAACAAGAAGGGTGGCGTACTGGGCGGTCAGAAACTCGAAGTGGTCGGCTTTGACAACAAGATCAGCCCCAAGGAATCATTGATCCAGCTTCAGGTCGCGATTGATCAGGGGATTCGCTATGTGGCTCAGGGCAACAGTTCAGGCGTGGCCAATGCGTTGACCGATGCCATCAAGAAACACAACAAGCGTAACCCCGAGGACCGGGTTCTTTTCCTGAACTATTCTGCGGTTGACCCGGTGTTGACCAACGACAAGTGTAATTTCTGGCATTTCCGTTTCGATGCCAACGCGGATATCAAGATGGACGCGATGACCGATGTCATCGCCAGCGATGAGAGCATCAAGAAGGTCTATATCATCGGTCAGGACTATTCGTTTGGCAAAGCCGTGGCTGCGGCAGCGGTGCGTTTCCTTGGCGAAAAGCGCCCCGATATCGAAATCGTGGGGAACGAGTTGCACCCGATCGGCAAGGTCAAGGACTTCACCCCCTATGCGCGCAAGATCATGGCCGCAGAAGCGGATGTGGTGATCACCGGGAACTGGGGGGCTGATATGGTCGGCCTTGGTAAGGCCGTACTGGATGCCGGGTTCGAAGACTCGATCTATACCTATTATGCTGCTGGAACCGGGATCACCAAAACCTTTGGTGCCGATGGCGTTGGCAAGCTGAAAATGGTGGGGGAAGGCAAATTGAACCCCCCACACTCCGATGCGGCAAGCGCCTTTGTCAAAGCGTTCAAACAGGCCAACCCGGACAAGGATATCAGCCAGCCGCGGATCGCCAACGTTGTTGAAATGCTGGCAAAAGCCATCAATGAAGCGGGCAGCGCCACGGATGTGGTCAAGGTCGCCATGGCGCTGGAAGGCATGGAGCATGACAGCCTCTGGGGCAGCAAGATCAAGATGCGGGCCGAAGACCACCAGGCGATCCAGGACGTACATATCCTGTCCCATACCGATCAGGGCGTTGTGCACGACATGGATAACTCGGGCTTTGGCCTTGTCGCTGAAAGCACGGTTTCCATGGCGTCGGCCGACAGTGCCACATCCTGCAAGATGAGGCGCCCGTAAAACGGGAGCTGTTATCCTGAACAACCGGCCGGGCCGCGTGACGTGGCCCGGCGTATTACGAACATTCGGGCCGAACGCTTCGGGGCCAACAGGGCAGGAACCACGAAATGTCTCTCTTTATTGTCAACATCCTTGATGGGTTGGTGACGGGTCTGCTGCTTTTCATGCTGTGCAGCGGCCTGACGCTGATCTTCTCCATGATGGGGGTTTTGAACTTTGCACATGCCAGCTTTTACATGCTGGGTGCCTATTTCGCATATCAGATCAGCACCTATACGGGGTTCTGGCTTGGTCTTCTGGTGGCACCTGTCGCCGTGGGTCTGTTGGGGGCTTTGATCGAACGATATGGGCTTCGGCGCGTCCATAAATACGGGCATGTGCCCGAGTTGATTTTCACCTTCGGTCTCGCGCTGTTGATCGAGGAACTGGTCCAGTTTTTCTGGGGCAAAAACCAGATGGCATATGAAGCGCCGGAGGCGTTAAATTTTGCGGCCTTCTCAATCGCGGGCAATGCTTTTCCTGCCTACAAGGTGTTCATGATTTTCGTGGCGATCGGAATTTTTCTGGTGCTGCTCTACATCCTGACCAAAACACGTGTCGGAATGACCATACAGGCGGCGCTCACCTATCCCGAAACCGTTCAGAACCTGGGCCATAACGTGCCGCTGGTGTTCATGGGCGTGTTCGGCGTGGGTACTGCGATGGCCGGGTTGGCCGGCGTGATCGCAGGGCCGGTTCTTGGCACCTTTCCGGGCATGGCGTTTCTGTTGGGGTCCATCGTTTTCGTGACCATCGTGATCGGGGGGCTGGGTTCGCTCTGGGGGGCCTTGATCGCTTCGCTCATCATCGGGTGGCTTCAGACATTCGCCGCGTCCTACAACCTTCGGATGGAGGATCTTCTGACCTTCCTCGGCTTTACCAAGCCGGAACCGGTCTGGGATAGCACGTGGCAGGACCTCTGGACCCTGACCCTGCCACAGGTGGGACCGATCCTGCCTTATCTTCTGATGATCATTGTCCTTGTGGCGCGACCCCAGGGCCTTTTCGGGAAGCGTGAATCATGAGCACTCCCTCGACAACTCCCCTGACAGCGGGGACCCGCCAACTGATTTCGCTGAACCATGTTATGCCGTGGCTGGTGGCCGCCGCGATCCTGATCCTGTTGCCGTTTGTGTTTGAAAGCCGCTCGGCGCTGACCGTCATGAACCAGATGGCGATCACCATCATTTTTGCCCTTGCTTACAACATGTTGCTGGGACAGGGGGGGATGCTGTCCTTTGGTCACGCGGTCTATATGGGGCTTGGTGGGTTCTTCTGTATGCACCTTCTGAACATGGTTGAATATGATGGGCTGTGGCTGCCTCTGCCGCTTCTGCCTTTGTTCGGCGGGCTGTTCGGGCTTTTCTTTGCCATTCTCATCGGGTCGTTTTCCACCCGCCGTGCCGGGACCGTTTTCGCGATGATCTCGTTGGGTGTGGGCGAACTGATCGCGGCCTGCTCCATCATCATCGTGGTGTTCTTCGGAGGTGAAGAGGGCGTCAGCGGCGATCGCACCATGGGACCGTTGTTCTTTGGTTATGATTTTGCCTCGCAGCGCGAGGTTTATTACCTCACCGCCGCATGGTTGCTGATTGCCGCTCTGGGCATGTTCCTTTATTCCCGTACCCCCATCGGGCGCATTGCCAACGCGGTGCGCGACAACGAGGAGCGCGCCGAATTTCTTGGGTATTCTCAACGGAATGTGCGTTGGATGTCGTTCTGTGCTTCGGGTTTTTTTGCGGGCATTGCCGGGGCATTGTTTGCTATCAACTTTGAAATCCTGACCGAAGAGAATTTGAACCTGACCACGTCCGGTAGCATCCTTCTGATCACCTTTTTGGGCGGGGTCGGGTTCTTTGTCGGGCCGATCATCGGGGCCATCGTATTTACCCTGCTGCAAACGGTGCTGAGCCTGTATACTGAGATTTGGACGCTCTACCTTGGCATCCTGTTCGTGGCCACGGTGATGTTCTTTCCTGGTGGGCTGGCGGGGGTGCTGGCGATGCATGTCCTGCCGATGAAAACCGGGCGGTTGGGGGTGCTGGCAGGGCCTTATGCCAGGATGTTTATCCCGGCGGTTGCCGTTGTTCTGGCCAGTGCCGCAATCCTTGAAATCCTGTTCCATGCGCGTCACGCGTCGATTGGGCACGAGGAAATGACGCTTTATGGGATCACCTTCAACAGCCATGACTGGCTGCCCCTTATAGCGGCCATTGCGGTTGCGGCGGTCAGCGCATGGGCTTTGGTCAAAATGGCCCCGGCATTGAAAGACGCCTGGAGCGAGGCCACGCATATCGGGGGGGCAGAGCAATGACGGCTGCGATCGAGCTTCGTAATCTGGACAAGGCGTTCGGCCTGGCCAGGATTATCCAGGGGGTGAACCTGTCCATTGAAAGGGGGGAACGCCACGCCATCATCGGCCCCAACGGGGCGGGAAAATCGACCCTTTTCAACCTGATCACCGGGAAATACACGCCGTCGGGCGGGTCGGTGCATGTACATGGGCGCGATGTCAGCGGGTTGAAACCTTTTGAAATCAACCGCATGGGGTTGTCCCGCAGTTTCCAGATCACCAACATCTTCCACAACATGACCGTGTTCGAAAACGTGCGCTGTGGGTTGATGTGGTCAATGGGGTACAAATACAGCTTCTGGCATATGGTGAATGGTCAGCGGGCCTTGACCGAAAAGACAGATGATATTCTGGAGCAGATCAACCTTTCTTCGCGCCGCAACATGGTCGCGGGGGCGTTGGCCTATGCCGAACAGCGGGCCCTTGAGATCGGGATCACCATTGCGGGGGGGGCCGATATCATCATGCTGGACGAACCCTGTGCGGGGATGAGCCATTCGGAAACCGACCTGATCGTCGATCTGATCCGAAAGGTGACCGAGGATAAAACACTGATCATCGTGGAACATGATATGGGTGTGATTTTCGACCTGGCCGACAAGATCAGCGTGCTGGTTTATGGCGAGATTATTGAAAGCGACACCCCGGAAAACGTACGGGCCAGCCGCGCTGTGCAAGAGGCCTATCTTGGCACCACTCTGGAGGAGGCGTAATGCTTGAAGTCAAAGACCTGCACGCCTACTACGGCAAATCGCATATCCTTCAGGGGGTGAATTTCAACGTTCAGGAGGGCGAGATTGTCGCGCTTCTGGGGCGCAACGGGGTGGGGCGGTCAACCACCTGCAAGGCGGTGATGGGCGAGGTGCCACCGCAGGGCTCGGTCATGTTTCGGGGGCAGGAGATGGTGGGCAAACCCTCATATGAAATTGCCAAGGCCGGTATCGGATATGTCCCGGAAAACAGGGATATTTTTCCGGGTTTGACCACGCGGCAGAACCTCATATTGGGGTTGAAACCCGGCCAGAAGGATGGGCAGGGACGGTGGTCCATGGAGGCGATGTTTGATCAGTTCGAAAACCTGCGCAGGCGGGCGGATATCGAAGCCTCGGTGTTGTCGGGCGGTGAAAAGCAGATGCTGACCGTGTGCCGTGCGTTGATGGGGGATCCCGATTTCATCATGATCGACGAACCGACCGAGGGGCTGGCACCGAAGATCGTAGAACAGGTGGGGGACATGCTGGAGATGATCGCCGGGCGGGGTGTTTCGATCCTTCTGGTTGAGCAGAAACTGACCATCGCCCTGCGCGTTGCCACACGGGTTTACGTGATGGGGCACGGTCACATGGTGTTCGAAGGGACGCCGGATGAGTTGATGGCCAACGAAGACATCCGCAAGGAATGGTTGGAAGTATGAGCGCAGAACGTCTTGGTTTCACTACGGAAGGTCTGGTGCGCATCGACGCATGGATGGCGCGGAACCGCGAAATTGGCCGGTATTCGGGGTCCTCTTTGATCATTGCGCGGGATGGTGAGGTCGCGCACAGCTGTTGTGACGGTATGGCGCGGGTGGATGAAGGCATGGCCTATGCGCCGGATACGATCACCCGGATCTATTCCATGACCAAGATGGTGACATCAGCCGCTTTTGCGATGCTGTTGGAGCGCGGGCTGGTGCATCTGAACGCTCCGGTGTCCGCGTTTTTACCCGAGTTTTCAGATATGTGCGCCTTGGTGCCCGGGGCGGCGTCACCAGAAGAGACCGAGCCCGCCGCAGCCCCGACGCTGGCACAGTTGCTGACGCATACATCCGGCATGACCTATTCCTTCAATCCTGGTTTGGCGGCGCGCATCTACGAAGCCGAAAGGGTCGATTTTGGTCCCCGGACAGGGGGATTGGCCGCAAATTGCGCGCGCGCTGCGCGGGTTCCATTGGCCTTTCAACCCGGCGCGCGATGGGAGTATTCGGTTGGGATCGATATCATCGGCCGGGTGATCGAAGTCATCGCGGGCAAGCCGCTGGACGCGGTGTTGCAAGAATGGATTTTTGACCCGCTTGGAATGGGGGATACCGGGTTCCATGTGCCCTTGGACAAGCTTGACCGATTTGCACATTGCTACAATCTGACCGAAGATAACCCTTTGGCTTTGCTGGATTCTGCACGACAGAGTGCCTTTGCCGAAGGGCAGGTTTCAACCCTGTCCGGGGGTGGTGGGTTGGTATCGACGCTGGGCGATTACCTGAAGTTTGGCGAAATGATCCGGCGAGGCGGAGAGTATGGCGGCGCGCGCCTTTTGGCTCCGCGCACGGTGGCGTTTATGCGGCGCAACCATCTGTCGGGCGACATCGCGTCCATGGGGGCAGAAAGCTTTGCGGAAATGCCCATGACCGGGATGGGATTTGGGATTGGCGGGGCCGTGGTGTTGGATCCGGCAAGGTCAAGATCCCCCGGTTCCATAGGGGATTTCGGGTGGGGCGGCATGGCCAGCACGAATTTCTGGACCGACCCGGTCGAACGTCTGTCGGTGGTGTATTTCACCCAACTGGTGCCGTCGTCCTCCTATTCCAGCCGGGCTGAGTTGAAGGCGCTGGTTCACGCGGCCTTGGCATAAGCCGAAGCCCCATGCCCGACACACGGCCCACCCGCCCACCCCCGTGCGTCGGGCATGGGGCGGTTGGGCAGACAGATCAGCGGAGTTTCATGATGATGCAGGTTGTCGACCCCGTGGCATAGAGTTTGCCATCCTCTGCGCCGCGGATTTCGCCATCTGCGATGCCGGTTGAACGGCCCGCATGATGGACGGTTCCGATGGCGTGAACCTTGGTGTCCAGCGGGATGGGGCGGATGATATTTATCTTGTATTCCAAGGTGGTATAGGTCGATCCCTTGGGCACGTAGGTTTGGATCGCACAGGCCATGCAGCTATCCAGCACGGTGCCGTACCACCCCCCGTGAACCGTGCCCAGAGGGTTCAGGACGTCGAAGCCGGGGGTGCCTGTGAAGACCACCCGGCCTTGTTCCACCTCGGTTGGCATAAACCCAAGCGTTTTTCCAATTGGCGGGCCGGGATATTTGCCGTCGATCATGCCTTGCATGAATTCCAGCCCTGATTGAGACAGGACGTCGTCCACGGTTACAAGCTCATCCAGTGAACTGGCCCAGCGTTTTTTCGGCATGTGCGTTTCCTCTCCTTGCGCCCGCTCAGCGTAGAGCGCAAAGGCGGGGGCTGCAATTGAGAGTTACGCCACGTTTTCCATTTGAATTCGGGGGGTTGCGCCAAGGGCATGGTACATGTCGCGGGTGGTGTCACCGGCGCCATAAGTCACCGATACAAAGCATGGTTCCTGAGAGGCCAGAGTTTGCACCGTGTCCCAAAGACGAAACGCCCCCTGCAGGTTCCGGGGCGGGAAGAATTCGAAACTTACGGTAGGGGCGGATATGGTGCATGGGTGGGTTGCCCTTTGAGCGCGAAAAAACCGATCATGAAATGATTTCATAATTATTGAGGTTTTCATGAATCACATTCATGACGTATGTTCCTTTCCAAAATTCACCATGCTGCGTCTGCGAAGCAGGTTAACCTTTGTGTTAACGGATGCCGGGATACGTTAACCAACCTGAGCAGCGCAGACGGGTGTGAGGAGCAACCTAGCAGCGGGGTGCTAACAAAGGCCTGCCCCGGCGGGCTGTTCAAACCCCTGTTTGATAATGGGCCCTGTTTCGTGGCCTCGGACGCGCCACCTTCTGGCCGAAAGGGACTATGTTGAGGCCGAGGATTTCCGGGACCAGATATTGATCACCTATCCGGTAGAGCAGTCACGGCTGGATATGTTCAGCGGGTTGCTGTCTCCGGCCAGGGTCGAGCCGCGCGGGGTGTGGTATTCCAGCGATTATATCACCCGTCCGAATGCCGGATCCGGTATGGTCAAACGGGTTTATGCCGCGATCCGGGCCGAGGATGAGGACAAACCCTATATGGCGCATATATTGAAGCCGGGCCGTGAAACCCCGGTACGTTTGCACCGGGGCCAGGGCGCGCTCGCCCCTCCCTTGCGGGGGGGTCTCGTCATGTGCCGCTTGGCTTTGCCATGGTGTTCTGCCCCCTTGCCACACAAGGTTATGAGGCGTATACGCGCGGCTTGAACAAAAGGAGCCAGGGCCATGCAGGGCAGTGCGAATCTCAATATCATGATCAAGGCGGCGCGCAAGGCGGGGCGGTCGTTGGTCAAGGATTTCCGCGAGGTTGAAAACCTGCAGGTGTCGATGAAGGGCGCGGGCGATTTCGTCAGCCGCGCCGATATGCGTGCGGAACAGATCCTCAAGGAAGAGCTGATGGGCGCGCGCCCCACCTATGGCTGGCTGGCCGAAGAGGGCGGCGAGGAAGAGGGGCAGGACCCCACCCGCCGCTGGATCGTGGACCCGTTGGATGGCACGACCAATTTTCTGCACGGGATGCCCCATTGGGCGATTTCGATTGCTCTGGAGCATAAGGGCAAGATTGTTGCCGGCGTGGTTTTTGATCCGGCCAAGGACGAGATGTTTTATGCCGAAAAGGGCGAGGGTGCGTGGTTGAATGACAATAACCGCCTGCGTGTTTCTGGCCGCAACCGGATGATCGAATGCGTGTTTGCCACGGGGTTGCCTTTTGCCGGGCGCGGGGATTTGCCCGCGACGTTGCAGGATTTGGCACGGCTTTTGCCGGTCTGTGCCGGGGTGCGGCGCTGGGGCTCTGCGGCATTGGATTTGGCCTATGTGGCCGCGGGGCGCTATGACGGGTTTTGGGAGCGCGGGTTGCAACCTTGGGACCTTGCCGCAGGTCTTGTGATTGCACGCGAGGCCGGGGCGCTGGTGGAATGTGTGCGTGACGGGCGCGAAATTCTGGAGCACGGATCGGTGATCGCGGCAAACGAGCCGATGTTTGACCCGTTTGCCAAGATCATCCGCGACCGGGGGTAAGGTTTCGCGTTAACCAAGGTTAACGTACCCGGAGGTTAACGCCCGGATGTGTCGCGATGGCGGCAGGGGTGACAAACGGGTGCCCGGACAGCACAGAAACGGCACCGCCGCGTTGCGGCATCTGTTAAGGTTTTGTTCAGTTAACCCGGCGTTCGGTCGTGCTTTGGTCGTGCGGCGGCGGGGTTAAAGCGTTTCCATATCACGCTGAGTCAACGTAATGCGGAAACGCTTTAGCGATCCGAGGGGTGATTGACCCCATCGACCCAGCCGATGTCGTAATCGCGCGGGTTGACCCCTTCCAAAGCGCCCATGTTGACGCCGTATTCATTCGGGTTCGAGCGGCGCTGGTGATGGGTATAGATTCCGCAGACCCTGCAAAAGTGGTGCCGCGCCGTGTTGGTGCCGAACTGATAGAGGGTCAGGTGATCGGCCCCCCTGACGATTTCGATCCCGTCCAGCGGCGCGCTGACCGCTGGGGCACCGCGGCGGCGACAAAAGGAACAGTCACAGCGGCGCGCCGTGTTCAGCCCGTCGGTGAGGGTCACGCGGAGTTCCACCGCGCCACAGTGGCATGTCAGCTTGTGAGAGTTCATTTGCGTTTCACTCTTGGAATGTGGGATGGGGTGTATTCGGTTTCGGGATGCGGGGGCGCGCCGTGGTTCTGGCTCCAGAATGCCTTGCCTCCTTTACGCACAAAGACGGGAAAGGTCAGGATCAGCCCGGCGACGAACCCGCCCGCATGGGCCCAATAGGCCACTCCGCCGGTGGAGGGGTCAGCCGTGACCCCCAAAAACAGCTGGATCGCAAACCACAGGGCCAGCATGATCCAGGCGGGAATGGTGAACACTTTGAAGAAAATGATGAAGATCAAAAGGATATCGACCTTTGCCCTGGGGAAAAGCAACAAGTAGCCGCCCATGACGCCAGCAATCGCACCCGAGGCTCCAACGGTGGGCACCAACGAGTCGGGCTGGAACATCACGTGGATCAATCCCGCGGCAATCCCGGCGGCGACATAGAACAGGAGAAACCCGAGATGCCCCATCTCGTCCTCCATGTTGTCGCCAAATATCCACAGGAACAGCATATTGCCCAGGATATGCATGTATCCGCCATGCAGGAACATCGAGGTGACAAGGGTTTCATACCCATACCCGGCAGATATTTGCGCGGGCAGGATCCCCCATTGGCGATAAAATGTGTCAATTGCGCGGGGATCGTTGAACAGGCCCAGATAGCTGATGAACAAGATGATGTTCATGGAGATCAGGGTGTAGGTGACAAACGGTGTGCGCCCCGAAGGGTTATGATCTCGTATTGGATACATGGGGCGACGCTAGCGGTTTTTGCGACCCTTGAAAACCCTGCGCGACGGGTGCGGCAGGGGGGAGGGGCGAGCGAAGCGAGCCCCCCGGGGCGATGTGCGCAGCACAGCGCAAAACCTCGCCCCGGGGGACCCTCAAAAGGGACCCTCACAGGGAAACCCCGCAAGGGATCGCCGGGCGCCAGCACGGCGAAACCGGCTTACCCCATACCGCCCAATAATGCGGCATTCCCGCCCGAGGCAGTGGTGTCCACACAAACGTGCCGTTCCTCCATCACCCGCGTCACGTCCGGCGCACCGGTGATCAGCGGCCGGATCGGCCCGGACCGGGCGGCCAGGGCCTGTTCCATCTTGCGGGCGTCCTCATCCGCCCCCCAGAACAGCACCCCGCCAAACCCGGTCAGATGGATCAGGGCGTCAGGCGTCAAAGCGCCCGTGGCCTCGACCGCGACCCCGCCAAGGGCGCGCACCATGCGCGCCTGCTCTTGTGCGGCCTCAACCCCCGGACCAAGGCACAACAGCGCAGCGCGGGGCAGGGTGGTCAACACGTTGGATTCACCCGTAGGGCCGGGGAGCGAGAGCGGACTGCCTTCCTTTCCCACGGGGGCGGCGTTCAGCCGCTCCTGTGCCGCGTTCCGGGTCATGGGGCCGTTCCACGCGCCCGCCGCCCGTTCCACGGAAACGGCGGTAAACCGGTCAAGGTAATGGGGTCCACCCGCCTTTGGCCCGGTGCCCGAAAGCCCCTCTCCACCAAAGGGTTGCGAACCGACAATGGCCCCGATCTGGTTGCGGTTGACATAGATGTTGCCCGCGCGGATACGATCCGACACATGTTGCACCCGGTCATCAATCCGGGTTTGCAGGCCAAAGGTCAGCCCATAGCCGGTGGCGTTGATCGCGTTGATCACATCGTCCAGCTCGTGGGATTTGAACGTGGCCAGGTGCAGTACGGGGCCAAAAACCTCCCGCTCAAGATCGCCAATCCCGGAAACCGAAATCAGGGTGGGCGCTATGTAGGTGCCCGAATTCGGGGTGCGCAATTCATGTATTAGCTGCCCGTCACGCCGCGCCGCTTCGATATGGGCGGCGATGCCCGCGCGGGCCTCTTCGTCGATCACGGGGCCGCAATCGGTGGAAAGCTGCCAAGGATTGCCCATGGAAAGTTCGTCCATCGCGCCCTTGAGCATTTCGGTGAAGGGGGCGGCGATGTCTTCCTGAACATAAAGACAACGCAGCGCGGAACACCGTTGCCCCGCCGATTGGAAGGCGCTTTCCACGATGGCGGTGATGGCCTGTTCCGGCAGGGCGGTGGAATCCACGATCATCGCATTCAACCCGCCGGTTTCGGCCAGCAAGGGCGCGCCGGGGGCAAGGTTGTCGGCCATGGCGCGGCGGATCAGCATCGCGGTTTCGGTGGACCCGGTAAAGGCCACGCCATCGACCCGCGCATCCGAAGTCAAAGCCGCCCCCACCGCGCCATCGCCGGGCAACAATTGCAGCGCCGCGCGCGGCACACCCGCCTCATGCAACAGCGTCACGGCGCGATGGGCGATCAACGGGGTCTGTTCGGCGGGTTTGGCCAGCACAGCATTGCCTGCGGCCAGGGCGGCGGAAATCTGGCCCGTGAAGATCGCCAGCGGGAAGTTCCAGGGCGAAATGCAGGTGAACACGCCTGCCGGGGGCGTGGTGGGGGCATTGGCGGCGTAATAGCGCAGGAAATCCACCGCCTCGCGCAGTTCGGCCACGGCGTCGGGCATGGATTTCCCGGCCTCGCGCGCCAACAGGGCGAACAGTTCGCCAAAATGCGCCTCGTAAAGCTCCGCCGCCCGGGACAGGATCGCGCCGCGCCGCTCGGGCGTGTTGTCCCACGCGGTTGCCGCGGCGAGCGCGGCTTCCGTGTCGGCGGGAGAGGCGACAGCAACAGTGCCGGCCCTGTCGGCGGCATCGGCGGGGTTGACCACATCCGCGATCGCGAGAGGCCGAGCCTCTCCTGCCAACAGCGGGGCGGCGTGCCATTCCCCCGTGGCAAAGGGCGCGCGGGCCTGTTCGATGGCCGCCAATGTGGGGGCATGGGTCAGGTCGAACCCCTTGGAATTGACCCGTTCGGGCTGGAACAGCTCTGGCCCCGTGGGCAATTCGGTGCGGGGGTCTTCAATGGCCGCAAACGGATCGCGGGCGACCTCTTCGGGGGGTACGTCTTTGTCGACGATCTGGTTCACGAAGCTGGAATTCGCGCCGTTTTCCAGCAGACGCCGCACAAGGTATGCCAGCAGGTCGCGATGCGCCCCCACCGGGGCATAGATGCGGCAGCGGGTGTTCTGACCATTCAGCACGATGTCATGCAGCGCCTCGCCCATGCCGTGCAGGCGTTGGAATTCATAGGCCCCGGCCCCAACGCCATCGCTGCGCGCCATATCAAGGATGGCGGCCACCGTATGGGCGTTATGGGTGGCGAATTGGGGATAAATCCGGTCGGTCATGCCCAGCAATTTGCGGGCATTGGCGATATAGGAGACATCGGTCGCGGCCTTCCGGGTAAAGACCGGGAAACCGTCGATGCCTTCAACCTGGGCCTGTTTGATTTCCGTGTCCCAATAGGCACCTTTGACCAGCCGCACCATGATGCGGCGATCCCTGCGCCGGGCGAGGGTGTAAAGCGCATCCAGCGCCAGCCCGGCACGTTGGCCATAGGCCTGAACCACCACGCCGAACCCGTCCCATCCCGCCAGCGCGGGTTCGGACAGCACGGTGTCGATGACTTCGAGCGAAATGGCGAGCCGGTCGGCCTCTTCCGCGTCGATATTCAGCCCCATGCCAGCGGATTTTGCCAACAGGGCCAGCGAGCGCAGGCGCGGCACGAGTTCTTCCATCACCCGCGCATGCTGAGCCACTTCATAGCGGGGATGCAGGGCGGACAGTTTGACCGAAATGCCGGGGTTTTCGCGGATGTCACCCGACGTACAGGCCGCCGCAATTGCCGTGATCGCGCGGGAATAGGCCAGATGATAGCGTTTGGCGTCCGCATCGGTTTTCGCCGCTTCGCCCAGCATGTCATAGGAATAGGTATAGCCCTTTTCCTCCATCCCCGCAGCGCGGTCCATGGCACCGGTGATGGTTTCGCCCAGCACGAATTGCTTGCCCATCTCCTTCATCGCGCGGCCCACGGCGGTGCGGATCACCGGTTCGCCCAACCGTTTCACCGCCCCGCGCAGGGTGCCGATCAGCCCCGGTTCGCGGTCTTCCAGCACCTTGCCGGTCAGCATCAGAGCCCATGTGGACGCATTCACCAGCGGCGAGGTGGACGCACCGATATGTTTGCCCCAGTTCGAGGGGGCGATCTTGTCTTCGATCAGCGCGTCGATGGTTTCGGCGTCTGGCACACGCAGCAGGGCCTCGGCCAGACACATCAGGGCAATGCCTTCATCGGTGGACAGGCCATATTCGGCCAGAAACACCTCCATCAGCCCGGGATTGGTGCGTTGCCGGATGTCGCGCACAAGCTCTGCCGCCGAGGCCACGATCCGCGCCCGGGCGGCGTGGTCCAGCGCGGCTGTGTCGATCAGGCGCGCGAGGGTTTCGCCTTCATCTGCATAGGTGGCTGCTTCCAGAGCGGCAAGGTGGTCGGACATGGACATGGTGGCGGCTCCTTTTCAGGATGAGTTGGGGGTTTGGATCACCTTACCACCGATTTTGCAGGCGATATTCCCGAGTGTATATGATAGTAAGGTCGAAATGGCTGTAAGTAAGGGAGGGGTCATGCCAAACACGTTTGAAACGCTGGACTCGTTCGACCGCAGGATTCTGCATGTGCTGGCCAGCGACGGGCGGATCAGCATCACCGACCTTGCCCGCCAGATCGGGTTGTCGAAATCCCCGACCCAGGCGCGGGTGAAGCGGTTGGAGGACAGCGGGGTGATCCTTGGGTATCGCGCGCTGTTTGATCCCATCCGCATGGGGTTGGATCACGTGGCCTTTGTTGAGGTTAAGCTGAACGATACGCGCGAGGCGGCGCTGGCAGCCTTCAACGCCGCCGTAGCCAGGATTCCTCAGGTGGAACAGGCCTATATGATGGCGGCGAATTTCGACTATCTGTTGAAAATCCGCACCCAAGACATGAATGATTACCGCCGGGTGCTGGCCGAAGAGATTTCGACCCTGCCCCATGTGGCGGGCACCTCGACATTCGTGGCCATGCAGGCGGTGAAAGAGGCCGATGTTGCAGACGTTATTTAGGCGTTAACCATAATATGGCAGGGTCAGGTCATGCGATATGGTCTGGCCCGGCCTGCCGGGGCGGCGACCTGTCCGGTGGTGCCGGATCATGCGGATGCCCTGGCCCGGTTGGTCGAATCTATGCGCGCGGCGCGGCCTTCTGTGCCCTGATCCGCGCGCTTTCGAATTTCCGCTTGGCGGCACCATGCGCCTTGGCTATACCAGCCCGGCGTGCGGGCGTGGCGGAATGGTAGACGCATCGGACTTAAATGATTGAGTGCGCCGGTTGGAAACTCTGGCGTAGAACTGCTCAAATTCGGGGAAACCTGTGAAATGGCAATCCCGAGCCAAGCCCCGAAAGGGGAAGGTGTAGAGACTAGACGGGCAGCGCCTACGGCGAAAGCTAGGGCGAAGGGATAGTCCAGACCACAAACGCCCAGGATACTGGGCGGCGGCGAAAGCCGTAGCTGGTAAGAAAATCCGTGGGGCGCAAGCCCGTGTGGGTTCGAGTCCCACCGCCCGTACCAGTGTTCCTTTTCATCGCAAAAGGGCATGAAAAGGGCACGACCCGTTTCCCGGCCACCAGCCGCGGGCTATGGGCTTCTGCCCGTAGGGGTATTGTGTGTCGCTGATCCCGACTCCGTCCGGTGTTGAGCGTCAGTGTAGCCTCGGCTCACTCCCTCAAGCCATCAGCACGGTCACTTTCGGGTTGTCGATCAGGCTGGCCGAGAGACCAGGGAATTTGAGCCGCTCCATTTTGGCCAACGGGAAGATGTTGCGAATGCTGTTCCCATAGAGGTTTTCGGGTTTCATCAGAGAAAGCGTTCGGCCTTTACCCCGAGACAGGGAAAAGGGCGAAGGCCGTGCGACATTTATGTGTTTCGCGTGTCCTGCCAAAAACCTGAATCACGGGTTTTTGGCAGGACGCTTTAGGACAGCCGGGTCTGCCGGGTGCCTTCGGCAGGGAAGGGCACCCGGGGGATTGGTCGGGTTATTTGACCACAAGCTGCGGGGATACGACGTCGATTCCCAGGGCCTTGCCCACTGCGTAGTAGGTCAATTGACCGGCATGGACATTCAGCCCTTCCAACAGGTGAGGATCGTCGGCACAGGCCTGTTTCCACCCCTTGTCCGCAAGGGCCAGCATGAACGGCATGGTGGCGTTGCCCAACGCGATGGTCGAGGTGCGCGCCACGGCGCCCGGCATGTTGGCGACACAGTAATGCATGATCCCGTCCACGTCATAGATCGGGTCGGCATGGGTGGTCGCGCGGGAGGTTTCAAAGCATCCCCCCTGGTCAATCGCCACATCCACCAGCGCCGCGCCGGGTTTCATGGTGGAAAGCTGTTCGCGGCTGATCAGTTTCGGCGCGGCCGCGCCGGGGATCAGAACCGCGCCGATCACCATATCCGCCCCGGCCACCAGATCGGCTGTGTTGCCCCTAGAGGCATAAGAGGTGTTGAATTCCCCGCGGAACGCATCATCAAGATAGCGCAGGCGGGCCAAGGACATGTCCAATACGGTCACATCCGCCCCCATGCCCGCCGCCACGCGCGCCGCGTGGGTGCCGACAACGCCGCCGCCGATGACCACGACCCGGGCCGGACTAACGCCGGGCACGCCGCCCATCAACACGCCCCGCCCGCCATTGGCCTTTTGCAGGGTCCAGCTGCCGACCTGCGGGGCCAGCTTGCCCGCCACTTCGGACATCGGTGCCAACAGGGGCAGGCCGCCATTGCGGTCGGTCACGGTTTCATAGGCAATCGCGGTACAGCCCGATTCAAGCAGATCGTGGGTCTGATCGGGGTCCGGGGCGAGGTGCAGATAGGTGAACAGCAACTGGCCTTCGCGCAGCATCTTGCGTTCGACCGCCTGGGGTTCCTTGACCTTGACGATCATGTCAGCGGTGGCGAACACCTCTTCCGCCGTGTCAAGGATCGCCGCTCCGGTCGCGCGATAGGCGTCGTCGTCGAACCCGGCCCCCAGCCCGGCCCCTGTTTCAATAACCACCTCGTGGCCATGGGCCACCGCCTCTTGTGCCGCGTTGGGCGTCATGCCGACGCGAAACTCCTGGGGTTTGATTTCCTTGGGACATCCGATTTTCATGAGCTTCTCCTCCTCGCGCCAATGCGGAATGAACGGTGTTGACAGAATGTCGCACCGGTTTCCGAATTGCCTTGAAAAGATCGCCGTTGCCGGTTGCCCTTTTGCAAGAATCTTCGATATTGTGCTGGAATGAACGAAGGAGTGTGCGTCTATGTCGCTTGATGAGACGGATCAACGTATCCTGAGGGCGCTTCAGCGCAAGGGTCGTATGTCGAATGCCGATCTGAGCGATAGCATCAACCTGTCCCCCAGCGCCTGTCACCGGCGGGTGCAAAGGCTGGAGGCCGAAGGGTATATCCGCGACTATGTTGCCCTGTTGGATGCGCGCAAGATGGGGGTGCCCACCACCGTGTTTGTGGAAATCACCCTGTCCGGGCAGGCGGACGAAGTGCTGGACGCTTTTGAAAAGGCGGTGGCGCGCATCCCCGACGTGCTGGAATGTCACCTGATGGCGGGGTCGGCGGATTATATCCTCAAGGTGGTGGCGGAAAACACCGAGGATTTCGCGCGCATCCACCGCCAGTACCTTGCCCGTCTGCCCGGCGTGGCGCAGATGCAGAGCAGCTTTGCCCTGCGCACGGTGTTCAAGACCACGGCGCTGCCCGTGTGATTGCCCGCTGTGATTGCCTCCTGGGATCGTTTCTGTGTGATCGCATCAGGCGTGTTTTCATAAATATCGAAACATTAAGCGTGACGACGTTTGTCGAGGCTTAAACCCTGACAGACCATTTTGGTGTGCCTTTCAGGGACCACGCCGATGTTGACAATCACATTCGATGCCATTGATGAGGAGTTCGCCGCCGCGACGGGTTCCAATGTCAATGTATTGCCCGGGTTTTCGGTGTTCGACATGCCGCCAAATGCGTTCAGTGATCTGCAGATCACGGGTAATCCCGGCGATCCCGACCCACGCCATTTCGAGCTGGGCGATACCTGTGACCTGACATGGGGAGAGCATGGCGGGGGACGGATCATGGAGGGCGCGGTGGTTGTGCGCTCTGACGCTGTGCCCGGTGGTGGTGGCATTATCATATTCGAAGGTACGGATGAACGCGGCGCTCCGGCCCAGATCATCTGGACGCCGGGTTATAACCTGGAGCAATGGTATTGGGACAATCACACCCCTTGTGCCGAGCCACGGTTTTACACGACCGACACCGACGCCTGTTATTCTCATTCTTTTCTGTGCTTTGCTGCCGATACGCGGATTGCCACCGCCATGGGGCCGGTGGCCGCAGGCGAATTGTGGGAAGGCGATCATGTTCTGACGCGGGATTTTGGGCCTCAGCCGGTACAGTGGATCGGGCGGCGCTGCGTTGTGGGGCGGGGGGCCAATACGCCGGTGCTGTTCGCACCCGGGACCATCGGCAACCACGCGCCCCTGCGCCTGTCGCCGCAGCACCGGGTGATGATCCAATCCCCCATGGCCGAAATGATGTTCGCAGCGCATCAGGTGCTGGTGCCCGCCGAGGCGTTGATCAATGGCGACACCGTGCGGTATGATCCCTGTCGCAAGGTGGACTATGTCCAGCTTCTGTTACAGCACCATCATATTCTGGATGCTGAGGGCGCGCCTTGTGAAAGCCTGCTTTACGGCGATATGGCCCGGGCGATCAGCGGCGACATCTCCGGCCATCTGAACACTGTCAAAACCGCGTGCCGTCCCATCCTGACCCATCGCGAGGCGCGGGCGGTGTTGGGGCGTCGCCGGAGCGATGCAAAACCACGCGTTGCAGCTTGGCCGTGATCCGCTAGTCTGTACCTTCAGGGCTAAGGGGTCAGAGGCCAGTGGTAAAGGGCCAGAGGGCAGGGGGGCAGTGGATCATGCAGTGGGATCACATCATCGTCGGAGCGGGTAGCGCGGGATGCGTGTTGGCCAAACGGCTGGCTGATGCCGGGCGCAGGGTGCTGGTGTTGGAGGCGGGGGGCCGCGATACCTATCACTGGATTCACATTCCCATGGGGTATCTTTATTGCATCGGCAATCCGCGCACCGACTGGATGTTCAAAACCGCAAACGAGCCGGGGTTGAATGGGCGGTCGCTGCTTTATCCCCGGGGCAGGGTGCTGGGCGGGTGTTCGTCGATCAACGGGATGTTGTACCTGCGCGGACAGGCGGCGGATTATGATGGCTGGCGACAGATGGGGCTGACCGGCTGGGGCTGGGATGATGTGTTGCCGTTGTTCAGGAAGTCCGAGGATTACGTGGACGGTGCCGATGACCTGCATGGTGCGGGGGGTGAATGGCGGGTGGATAATCAGCGGTTGCGCTGGGACGTGCTGGACGACTGGAAGGCGGCGGCCTGCGCCTGGGGGCTGCGCGAGGCCACCGACTTTAATACCGGCGACAACGAAGGGGTCGGGTATTTCCGGGTGAACCAGCGGCGCGGGTGGCGCATGAACACCGCCAGGGCGTTTCTGCGCACATCCATGGGGCGGGGCTTGCGCGTTGAAATCCGCGCCCATACCCGCCGGGTCCTGATCGAACAGGGGCGCGCCGTCGGGGTGGAATATGACCAGAACGGCGAACGGAAAACCGCGCGCGCGGCCGAAGTGATCCTTTCTGCCGGGGCTATCGGGTCGCCGCAGATCCTGCAGCTTTCCGGGCTTGGCCCCGGCGCGCTGCTGCAACGCCACGGGATCGGGGTTGTGCGCGACATGCCCGGTGTGGGCGCGCATTTGCAGGACCATCTGCAACTGCGCTGTGCCTGGCGGCTTGAGGGGGCCAGGACGTTGAACACCATGGCCAATTCCCTTTGGGGCAAGGCAAAGATCGGGCTGGAATATGCGTTGCGCCGTACCGGACCCATGTCGATGGCTCCCAGCCAGCTTGGGGCGTTTTCGCGGTCCTCTGACCGGGTGGCAACGGCGGATTTGGAATACCATGTACAACCTTTGTCACTGGAGGCTTTTGGCAAGCCGCTCCATGATTTCCCGGCCATGACCGCCAGCGTCTGTAACCTGCGCCCCGAAAGCCGCGGCGTGGTGGAAATCACCTCGCCCGACCCAACCGATGCCCCCCGTATCGCGCCCAACTACCTGTCCACCGAAGGCGACCGTGCCGTAGCGGTGGCCGCGATCCGACAGGCCCGCGCGATCATGGCGCAGGCACCGATGGCAAAATACGCCCCGGAAGAGATCATGCCGGGGCTGGCTTTTGACAGTGAGGCCGAGCTGGTCAAGGCGGCAGGGGATGTGGGCACCACGATTTTTCACCCGACCTGTACCGTGCGCATGGGGATGGAGGACGACGCGCCGCTGGACGCCGAAATGCGTCTGCGCGGGGTGGGTGGTCTGCGCGTGGTGGATGCCAGCGCGATGCCGCGCATTACCAGCGGCAACACCAATTCCCCCACCATAATGATGGCGGAAAAGGCGGCCGGGATGATCCTGTCACCTGCATGATCCGGTTCCCGGCGCAATCGGGGGGCGGTGTTGGATCGGTTACGTGCAACGCGGCCTGACATCTTGGGCCAAAGGCGCGCCGCCCCGGTTATGTCCGGTCAAGCGTCAGGGCGCGGACATAGGACAGGAACGCGTCCGGCTCTTTGGGATCGGCCATTTGACCCGTGAACCCAAGCACACAGGCCGAGAGGCGCGACATGCGCTTTTCCATGTCGTTTGACTATAAGTCTCTGATATTACGCGGATGCTTCGTGGATTTTGAGATCAAAATTCACTCCCGTCAGCTATAAAAACCTGACTCACGGGGTGTTGGCAGGACGTGCGAAACACATAAATGTCGCGCTGCCTTCGCCCTTTTCCCTGTCTCGGGTGAAAGGTTGAAGGCTTTAAAGCTTGACCGGGATAGGCCCATCTGTTCGGCCATGGCGGTGATCTTCCCCAAGAACGCCTCGTCCCAGTCGATCCAGCGGTCCATGCCGGTCATGCCCGCTGTGTGCCCTTGGGTGAATTCTGCCGACCGGATGCCGAAACTCTTTTCAAACCGTGTCGACAGCATGGCGTTGAACCCAACCTCTTTGGGGGCGCTGGCCTTTCCGGCCTCAAACAACTGGCGGCCTTGGGTGATGTGATCGGCATTCAGCGCGTGGATGCCCCCGCAATGTGCAGGGCTTTGATCCCGCACCCAAAGGCTCCCGCCCATTTCCCGTGCATTGAAATGCCCGGCATCTGGTTGGGCCCGGCGCTTTACCGGCCTGCGTGCAGCGCACGCAGGCCGGTAAAGCGCCCCCCGCGCGCCGCAGGCGAAGGCGCTCGGAAAAGAGCGGCTATTGAACCGTCGAGATTGTGGGTTGAGGTTTGCAGACTAAGCTGCAAACTTTGAGGCGTTGCAGAACGGAGAGCAGGTGCGATGAAAACCCGCAAACTTGGAAACAGCGACCTTGAGGTCAGCGAGCTGTGTCTTGGCACGATGACCTTCGGCACCCAAACAGCCGAGGCCGAGGCGCATGCCCAAATCGACATGGCACTTGATCGCGGAGTGAATTTTCTGGACACGGCCGAGATGTATCCGGTCAACCCGCTGTCAAAGGAAACCCAGGGGCGCACCGAAGAGATCATTGGCAACTGGTTCGCGGCGTCCGGCAGGCGTGACGATGTTGTCCTGGCCACCAAACACTCCGGCGCGGGGTATAAGAATGTGCGTGACGGTGCGCCGATTTCGCCCGCCACCATTCCCGGCGCGGTCGAAGGCAGCCTCAGGCGCCTGCAAACGGATGTCATAGACCTTTACCAGTTTCACTGGCCCAACCGTGGCTCGTATATGTTCCGCCAGAACTGGCGCTATGATCCATCAAAACAGGATCGCGCAGCCACGTTACAACACATGCACGATACGCTGGGAACCTTGCAGCAAGAGGTTGACAAAGGTCGTATTCGCGCCTTTGGCCTATCAAACGAAAGCGCCTGGGGAACGGCAATGTGGCTAGGGGTGGCTCAGGAAACCGGGGGACCTAGGGTGGTGAGTATCCAGAATGAATACTCTCTGTTATGTCGTCTGTACGACACCGATCTGGCCGAGCTGAGCGTCAACGAAAATGTCGGCCTTCTGGCGTTTTCCCCTTTGGCTGCCGGTTTCCTGACCGGGAAATACCAGGGCGGCACCGTGCCCGAAGCCTCCCGGATGAGCCTTGTGCCAGAGATGGGCGGGCGCAAGACGGCGCGGGTTTTTGATGCGGTTGCGGCCTATCTGGCTATTGCGAAACGCCATGGTCTGGATCCCACCCACATGGCTTTGGCGTGGACCCTCACCCGACCTTTCATGGGGTCCTCGATCTTTGGGGCCACAACGCTGGAGCAGTTGGATCATGCCTTGGGGGCGGCGGATATAACGCTTGGCGCGGACATCCTGGAAGAGATCGACGCGACCCATCGCCAGCATCCGATGCCATACTGAAGGGGGCTTGTCTCTGTTCCCGGGTCTGAACCCACCACGTCAGGACCGATGTCAAGAACCGACATCTCAATCCCGGCACCCATTCCGAGGAGGAGGCCAAAGGCCGACGAACGAGACATCGTGGGTGCCTGAAAGGCACACGACCGGATCACGTCACCGCAGGCGCAACACGGGGGCGCGGCCGATGGGGATAGGGCCAAGCGACATCAACCCGCCTCCAAAGCTGAGCGGCAGATCCAGTGTCTCGGGGTTGCCCGACAGGCCCGCCACCATCCCCAACCCTTGGGCAAACTGGTCTGCGACGGTCCCGGGAAGCCACCCGGCCTTTTCCGCCAGCGCAATGATGTCGCGCCAGTTGCGGGCCTTGACCGTGATCCTGCCCGTCGGGCGACCCGTCTCATCCACCTCCAGTGTCCCCGCGAATTGCAGCTCCAGCGCGCCCCAGCGCGCTTCGGCCAGTCTGAGCCGGATCCGGCGCGGTTGCGGGCGGGCCTGTTCGATGGCCGACAGGTCCAGGGGTTTGTCAAATCCAACGGTGACATCCGCGCGCAAGGCATCAAGCGTATCGGGCAGCGCCCCGCCGGTATCGAGGTGCAGTTTCAACGGCGCAGGCGGTGCAAACCCATCGACATTCACCGCCAGCCGATACTCGGAAACGGTGGTCTCCACCCGGTGCAGCGCCACTTGCACGCCCCCCAGCGCCACCCGCTGATCCGTGGCCGTATTCACCACCTCCATGGACGAGGCCACAAGGTTGGACCGTTCCAGCGGCAGAGAGGTGTCCGCCCCCATGACAAGCGAAGCCCGCAAATCATCGCTGGTCACATCATAGCGCGCCAGCGGCGTGGCAAAACTCTGTTGCTTTGGCCAGACGGCGATGATGTGGTTGGGGCGATAGGCCAGCGCAAAAATCTGCAGGAACGGTGCCTGCCAGCTCAGCCCGGTTTCCGGGTCTGCCAGAACGGGCCGGGTCAGCGTGGTGTCAAACCTGTTGGGAAACCCCTTGAGGTCAAGCGCCGTATAGTCGGCCTGCCACCCTTCGGCCCGACGGGCGTCGAACCAGGTTTCAAAGCCGGCCCTGGCCCCGCGTGCGCCGACGGCCCAATAGGCCGAATAGCCCAGTGCAAAGACCACGATGACCACCAACAGTCGTTTCATTGCCAAGTTTCCCTTTCATGGCCCCATCTCACGGGGTACACGCTGTCTAACGCGGAGCAGGGCAGAGGGCCATAACAAGATGACAATGTGGGTGTTCGGGTATGGGTCATTGGTCTGGAACCCCGGGTTTGACGTGGCCGAACGGCGGATTGCGATGCTGACCGGCTTTGCCCGGTCGTTCTGTATGCGCTCGATCCACCACCGCGGAACCGAAGAGGCCCCCGGGCTCGTGCTCGCGCTTGACGCGATGGAGGGGCATCATTGCGAAGGCGTGGCGCTCGCCGTGATCGAGGGGCAGGAAGACGCGGTGCTGGCTTATCTGCGGGAACGCGAACTGGTATCTTCGGCCTATATTGAGCGGTCTCTGCCCATCCGTTTGGCCGATGGGCGCGAGGTTGAGGCGCTGACCTATGTGGTTGACCCGGATCACGTGCAATATTGCGGCGGGCTGGATCTTGAGGAACAGGCCCATATCATCGCCCGCGCCCATGGGAAGCGGGGGCCGAATGCGGAATACCTGTTCAATACCGCCTCCCACCTTGCCGAGTTGGGGATTCAGGACAGCGAGATGGACTGGCTGACCCGCCGTGTAAAGGCGATGGGGTGAGGCCGACACCCTTCTGGCTGGTTGAACCGGACGGGGGGCGGGCCAGACCACAGAAGCCGGACCATGTAAGCCGGGCCAAAGAACCGGGGTGCGGCCCCCGAACCCCGGGATATTCCCCGGGGTATTCATAGTCAGATGCAAACCAGATGAAAAACGAGGCGGCTTTTTCCCCCAAACGCTCTTAACACTTGGCAAATCCCTTTGGTTGCGCGTAACCTTTGGCAAAACCAATGTCAGGAGCCCACCTGCGCGATGGAGCAGCCAGACCGAGAGGCCGAACCGCAGTTTTCCCACCCGATCCGCCAGATCGTGTTGATGCTTGTTGTCCTAGGCCTGTCCACTGCGGGCGGTGTTCTGGCCTTGCCTCGGGTGTTGCCGGTGTTTCAGGCCAATCCCTATCTCAATGGATTTATCCTGTTCGTGTTTGTCATCGGGTTGCTGGCCTGTTTCTGGCAGGTGGCACAACTAATCCGCTCGGTGCGCTGGATCGAAGGGTTTGCCGGGTCCAGGGGGGCGGGGGATGTGAGCGCGCCGCAACTGCTGGCCCCGCTGGCGACCCTGCTGCGCAGCCGTGGGGCGCGATCCCAGATTTCATCCAGCTCGGCCCGGTCGATCCTTGATTCCGTCGCCACCCGCATCGACGAAGAACGCGAGATCACCCGCTATATCGTCAACATGCTGATTTTCCTTGGGCTTCTGGGAACCTTTTATGGTCTGGCCACCACGGTTCCGGCGGTGGTGGACACGATCCGCTCGCTCGCGCCGCAAGAGGGGGAAGAAGGTGTCGAGGTATTCAACCGCCTGATGACGGGGCTGGAAAGCCAGTTGGGCGGGATGGGCGTGGCCTTTGCCTCGTCTCTGCTTGGTCTGGCGGGGTCCTTGATCGTTGGGTTGCTCGAACTTTTTGCCGGGCATGGTCAGAACCGGTTTTATCGCGAGCTGGAAGAGTGGCTCAGTTCGATCACCCGGGTCGGGTTTTCGGCGGGTGACGCGGAGGGCGGCGGCGATCACGCGGTTCTGGCCGGGGTGGTTGACCACATGTCCCGGCAGATGGAAGAGTTGCAGCAGATGTTCACCCAGTCCGATGTGAGCCGGGCCATGGTGGATGAAAAGCTGAGCCATCTGGCCGACGCGATTGAGCGCATGACCTATCGCATGGGGGACCAGAACCCGGTGAACACCGCGCTGCTACGGGTGGCCGAAGGGCAGGAGGCCCTGTTAGAATACCTGCGGGAAAACCCCGCTGGCGGCGCGGCGGGCGACGGGATCGGGATGGATGCGGAAAGCCGGATGCGGCTGCGGTCCATCGACGTTCAAATGCTGCGGATTCTGGAAGAGATCAGCGCGGGCCGACAGGAAACCATGGCCGAGTTGCGCACCGACATTGCCGCGCTGGCCCGTGTGGTGGGCGAAGCCCGGGCGCGCCCCGTGCGCAAGGCAGCACCCAGGGACGAGGAATAACCCATGGCCCTGTCACGGCGCACCGGGCAACGGTTCCAGGCTTCGATCTGGCCTGGTTTTGTTGACGCTATGACTGGGCTATTGCTTGTCCTGATGTTCGTTCTGACCATTTTCATGGTGGTGCAGTTTGTGCTGCGCGAAACCATCACCGGACAGGAAACCGAGCTGGACGAGCTTTCGGCGGAAGTGGCGGCTCTGGCTCAGGCGCTGGGTCTGGAACAACGCAGGTCCGGCGATCTGCGGGCGCGTGTGGGCGCGTTGAACACCACGCTGGACACGGCGCGGGCCGAGGCGGACCGGCAGGCCGCGGTGATTGCCTCGCTGACCGCCGAACGCGGTCAACAGGCGACGCGGATCGCCAGTTTCGAAGAGCAGGTGGCCGCGCTTCTGGCGGCGCAAACCGCCGATCGCCAGTCCATTGCCGGGCTTGAGGCGCGTCAGGCCGAGCTGCTGTCGCAGCAGGAGGCATTGAACCTTGCGCTGGCCAATGCGCGGGCCGAAATCGACGCGGGCGCCGAAACCGCCCGGCTTGCCGCCGCAAAGCGCGAGGCGCTGGAGGCGTTGATCGCCGGGCTGGAGCAGGAAAAGGCCGGGTTGGAAACCCGGTTGTCGCAGGAAGAGGCCGGGCGGCTGGTCGAAGCCGCCGCCGCCGAGGCGCTGCGCGAGAAGTTGAAAAACGCCGATGCCGAGCTGACAGCCATGACGCTGACGCTTGAGGCACAGCGCCGGGAGGCGGAACAGACCCTGACCTTGCTGGCCGCCGCAGAGAGTGCGGCCAAGGATCTGGATGAAAAGCTGATCGCTGCCCTGTTGGCCGGGGCCGATACGAAATCCCAGCTTGAGGCGCGCCTCGCGACACTTGAGGCGGCGTTGTCGGATACGCAGGCCCAGGCACAGGCGCTGGAAACCCGGCTGGCGGCGGATCAGGCAAGCTGGCAAGAGCGTTTGGCCAGGGCCGAGGCCGCGTTGGCCACGGCCCAGGGCGAAGCGGAAGCCAAGGCCGGAGAGGCCGTATCGCTGGCGGCGCAACTGGCCACGCTGGAGGCCGCGCTTGCCGAAAGCCGCAGCGCGGCGGAAGGCGAAGTGGCGCGGTTACAGGCCGCCCATGCGGGGCTTGAAGCGCGATTGGCGGCCGCCGAGGCCGCCCTGACAAAGGCGCGTGAAAGCGAGGCCACCGCGCGGCAGGATTTCGAAACCCGCCTTGCCACCGCCCAGGCGGCGCTGGCCCAGTCGCAAAGCGCACGCGCCGCGTTGAGCGCCACATCAGATGATCTTGAAACCCGGCTGGCCGCGGCGGAAGCCGCGCTTGCTGCCCGGTCGCGTGAGCTGGAGGATTTCAAAACCTCCGCAGGGACTGATAAGGCGGTGATGGAGGCGCGGCTGGCCGAAGCCCTTGCCACGGCCCAGGCCGCGGGGGTCGCAGGCGAAGACCGCGCCGCGCTTCGCGCGCAACTGGCGGCGGCGCTGGCGGCGAAACTGGCCGCGGAACAGGCCGCCCAGACCCAGATGAGCGCAGCAGAACAACGCGCCGCTCTTTTGGCCGCGGCGCAGAAGGCGCTGGAGGGGGAGGAGGCCAAATCGGCGGAAGCCCTGCGCCAACAGGCTTTGTTGAACCAACAGGTGAGCGCGCTGCGCTCGCAGCTTGGCTCGCTTCAGGCGTTGCTGGATGATTACAAGGACCGCGACGCGGCGGCGCGGGTGCAATTGCAGTCGCTGGGCTCTGACCTCAACGCCGCTCTGGCCCGCGCTGCGTCGGAAGAGCGCAAGCGGCGCGAGCTGGAACAGGCGGAAAACGCCCGGCTGGCCGCAGAAAAGGCGCGGCTGGAGGCCGAGGCGAAGACGCTGGAGAAGTACCGCAGCGAGTTCTTTGGCCGTCTGCGCGATGTGCTGGGCACCCAGGAAGGCGTACGCATCGTGGGGGACCGTTTCGTGTTTGCCTCCGAGGTGCTGTTCCCGCCGGGCGGGGCCACCCTGTCGCGGCAGGGCCGGGCCGAGATCGCCAAAATCGCGGGGATTTTGCGTCAGGTCGTCGGGGATATCCCGGACGAGATCGACTGGGTGATCCGCGTGGATGGCCATACCGACAACGTGCCCCTGACCGGGGCGGGCGAATTTGCCGACAATTGGGAGCTGAGTCAGGCCCGCGCGCTTTCGGTGGTGCGTTACATGATCAACTTCCTTGGTATCCCGCCCGATCGGTTGTCGGCCAACGGGTTCGGCCAATACCAGCCCATCGCGCCGGGCAACAGCGCCTCCGCACGGGCGCAAAACCGGCGGATCGAATTGAAATTTACAGAAAAATAAAGCGTTTCCAGTTATTGTGTGGATCACGGCAATAGCTGGAAACGCTTTAGCGCGAGAAACGGGGCAGGTACGGTACAGGGCTGCGGTGAAGAATCGGCCAGTGTTGGCCTCCCAACGAGGTTTGATTGGTGCCGCCTGTCCCGTCCGGGCAGAGTGGCGCAAAGAGAAGGAACGCAGAGATGCCAGCATTGCTATCCACAAGGTTTTCGGCGCGTGGGACGTGGCTTGGCTGCGTTGTGGACCGCGCCGTGGGGTTGGAAAGTGTGGCGTTGGACCGGGTGGAGCTGGGCTGGGGTGGGGACGAATTCGAAGCCCATGGCGGCGTGACCCGGGAAAGCTGTAGCCGCGTGATGGGCCTGCACCCGAAGGGGACCGAGATTCGCAATGTGCGGCAAATCTCGATTGTTTCCGCCGAAGATCTGGCCGCCATCGCCGAAGAAATCGGTCTGGAGGAGGTCCGTCCCGAATGGCTTGGGGCCTCTATGGTGGTCGAGGGGCTGGCGGATTTCACCCACCTGCCGCCCAGTTCGCGCCTGCAGGCCCCGGGTGGGACCACGCTTGTCATCGACATGGAAAATCGTCCCTGTATCTATCCCGGCAAGGTGATCGAGGCGGCGCATTCCGGTCGTGGCCCCGGTCAGGACGCTGGTAATGGTTCCGGCCCTGGCAAAGTCTTCATGGGTGCGGCCCGGGGGCGGCGTGGCGTCACGGCCTGGGTTGAACGTCCGGGACAGGTCCGGCTGGGCGACACCCTGCGCCTGCATGTGCCCGACCAACCCGCCTGGGTCCATATGGGTGCGGCGCGCGGGCTTTGATCTGCTGTCCACACAAGACGCGCGGCCGGTTGAAAGCGTTTCGGGATCAGCTTGAGACCGGACAGTGAGTTCGAAACGCCCACAACATCGCAAGGCTCCGCGCGTTTTGAAACGGTCGGGATAGCTTCTGTTCCGATCTGAAACGCCCATGGGTTGTCTCGCCGCAAGCAGGGCGGAAAATGTCGGAATCGCAACTCGGATCCGGGCGTGGCGGCGCTATATGCGAATAGGATGCGAACAGGAATACCGCCGTTGCGCACAATCAAAAGGGTTGCCGACATGAGTTACAAGACCGACATTGAAATCGCCCGCGAGGCCAGGAAACGCCCGATTCAGGAGATCGGTGCCACGCTGGGGATATCCAGCGATGATCTGCTGCCCTATGGCCATGACAAGGCCAAGGTGAGCCAGACGTTCATCAACAGCGTGCAGGGCAATGACAATGGCAAGCTGATCCTTGTGACCGCGATCAACCCGACCCCGGCGGGCGAGGGCAAGACCACCACGACCGTGGGTCTGGGCGACGGGCTGTGCGCGATTGGCAAGAAGGCCGCGATCTGTATCCGCGAGGCGTCGCTGGGCCCGAATTTCGGCATGAAGGGCGGGGCCGCCGGGGGGGGCTATGCGCAAGTGGTGCCGATGGAGGAGATGAACCTCCATTTCACCGGGGATTTCCACGCCATCACCAGCGCGCATAATCTGCTGTCGGCGATGATCGACAACCACATTTATTGGGGTAACGAGCTTGAAATTGACGAGCGCCGCGTGACCTGGCGTCGGGTTCTGGACATGAACGACCGGGCGCTGCGCGACACCGTAACTTCGCTTGGCGGTGTGGCCAACGGGTTCCCGCGCCAGACCGGGTTCGATATTACCGTGGCCTCCGAAGTCATGGCGATCCTCTGTCTGGCCAGGGATCTGCCGGATCTGAAAAAACGTCTGGGCGACATGATCGTGGCCTATCGCCGGGATCGCAGCGCGATCTATGCCCGCGACATCGGAGCCGACGGCGCAATGTCGGTTCTGCTCAAGGACGCGATGCAGCCCAACCTGGTGCAGACTTTGGAAAACAACCCGGCCTTCGTGCATGGCGGTCCCTTCGCCAACATCGCCCATGGCTGTAACTCGGTCATCGCCACCACCACCGCGTTGAAAGTCGCGGATTATGTGGTGACCGAAGCCGGGTTCGGGGCTGATCTTGGTGCCGAGAAGTTCATGAACATCAAATGCCGCAAGGCGGGGCTTGCCCCCGATTGCGTCGTGCTGGTTGCCACCGTGCGCGCGATGAAGATGAACGGCGGCGTGGCCAAGGCCGACCTGGGCGCGGAAAATGTCGAAGCGGTTCAGGAGGGGTGCCCCAATCTTGGCCGCCATATCGGCAACCTCAAGGCGTTTGGCGTGCCGGTGGTCGTGGCGATCAACCACTTTGTCACCGACACCGATGCCGAGGTGCAGGCGGTGAAGGATTACGTGGTAAGCCAGGGTTCTGAAGCGATCCTGTGCCAGCACTGGGAAAAGGGCAGCGAGGGCACCAAAGAGCTTGCCACCCGCGTGGCCGAGATCGCCGACAGCGGTGTGTCGCAATTCGCGCCGCTTTACCGGGACGAACTGACCCTGTTCGAAAAGGTCGAAACTGTCGCCAAGCGTATCTATCGCGCTGATGAAGTGTTGGCCGATAAGAAAATCCGCGATCAGTTGAAAGCCTGGGAAGATGCCGGATATGGCGACCTGCCGGTCTGTATGGCCAAAACCCAGTATTCGTTCAGCACCGATCCCAACCTGCGCGGCGCGCCCACCGGCCATTCGGTGCCCGTGCGCGAGGTGCGCCTGTCCGCAGGGGCCGGGTTCGTCGTTGTGATCTGTGGTGAGATCATGACCATGCCGGGCCTGCCGCGCAAACCCGCGGCGCTTGAAATCGGGTTGAATGAACAGGGCGACATCGTCGGGTTGTTCTGATTGACACCGGGGCGGAGGGGAAACTTTCCGCCCCACTTCATTTTCGGGCGCGGGATTGATCTTGTGCCTTTCTGGCGGATAGCGGTGGCCCGACAAACGGTTCACAAGGTTGAAGGAGAACGGGCGGATGACGGCTCAGATCATTGATGGCAAGGCGTTTGCCGCAACGGTGCGCGAAAAGGTGGCCGGCCACGTGGCGCGGTTGAAAGAGGAAAACGGCATCACCCCCGGTCTGGCCGTGGTGTTGGTGGGCGAAGATCCGGCGTCTCAGGTCTATGTGCGCTCCAAAGGCAAACAGACGATCGAAGTCGGGATGAACTCGTTCGAACACAAGCTGGACGTGGGCACGTCCGAAGCGGATCTTCTGGCCTTGATCGAGCAACTGAACAGTGATCCGGCGGTGCATGGTATCCTGGTGCAATTGCCGCTGCCCGCGCATCTGGACGAAGACCTTGTGATCAATTCCATCGCGCCGGAAAAGGATGTGGACGGGTTCCACATTTCCAATGTTGGCCTTTTGGGCACGGGTCAGAAGTCCATGGTGCCCTGTACGCCGCTGGGATGCCTGATGATGCTGCGCGATCATCACGGGTCGCTGTCGGGCATGGATGCGGTGGTGATTGGCCGTTCCAACATCGTGGGCAAGCCGATGGCGCAATTGCTGTTGGGCGACAGCTGTACCGTCACCATCGCCCATAGTCGCACCAGGGACCTGCCTGATGTGGTGCGCCGTGCCGATATCGTCGTGGCCGCCGTGGGCCGCCCGGAAATGGTGCCCGGGGATTGGATCAAGGAAGGTGCCACCGTGATCGACGTGGGCATCAACCGGATCGACGCGCCCGAAAAAGGCGAAGGCAAAACCCGTCTTGTAGGGGATGTGCATTTCGAAAGCGCGGCGGCGCGGGCCGGAGCGATCACGCCGGTGCCCGGGGGCGTTGGACCGATGACAATCGCCTGTCTTCTGGCCAACACCGTCACCGCCTGTTGCCGGGCCAACGGGTTGGCCGAGCCGGAAGGGCTGACCGCCTGATCCGGGGGTCCCGCAGCCTTTCTGCGGGGCCGCGCCGTGGGCATATATGCCCGTCTGAAACACGCTTGCCCGCCAAAGCGTCAGCCCCCGTTTTGGGGTTTTGCTGTGCCCATATCAACGGTGCCCACACAGGGGCACCCCGCCGGTGCCGATCCGTTTTCGCGGGATGTGTTTCGGCGTTACGTTACATCTTGTCACGCGCCCCACCCTGGCGTTACCCTTTGGTTAATGTGTGTGGGTGGTGCAATGTTGCAACGCGTTCTTCAATCGGGTGATTATGTAATAGTGTCAGGACTTTCTCTTGTATTTACCCGGACACGGATTGCCATATGGGCGGTCCTGACGGTTGTCGCCACTGTGACCGGGCCTTTTGGCACCTATGATGGCCAAGCCTGGCAAGTGCGCTTGCTCTACTGGGCCATCATTGTCGCGATTTCGGTGTTTCTGAGCAAAGTTATTCGGCTGGCTGTAGAGTACCGGCTACGGCACCAGCCCTTTTGGCTCATCGAGGCCGTATTCACCTTGATCGTTGTGCCGATTCTGACCTTTGCTGTCATAGTCATCTCCCGGTCTATTCTGGACGTGGATTTAGAACGTTTACCCAACCCATGGCTGATTTTCTTCTTCGTGTTTTTCGTGACCACATGCGTTGTTGCGCTGCGCACCAGCCTGCAATCCTTTGGCTATCTGTCGATTGCGGATGCAACGGCGAAACAGGTCATCGCGCCTCGGCTTCTTGATCGGCTGGACGACGCGGACTGCGCACCGATCCTGCGTCTCAGCGGGGATGGTCATCTTGTCGAGATTGTGACCGCAGCCGGGACAAGCAAGGTTCGGATGCGGCTTGTGGATGCGATCCGCGAAATGGAACCGGTGATTGGGTATCGTACGCACCGGTCCCACTGGGTGGCCCACGCAGCGATTTCGGGGGTTGAGAGGGAGGCCGCAAAAACCTTCCTGTGTCTCAGCAACGGAGACCGTGTGCCTGTGACGCGAAAATACCGCGCGAGCCTGGAGGAGGCCGGAGTGGTCTGATGTGGTTCGACCCGTGGACAACATGGTCTCCGACCGAAGTCTCCGGCAGAAAGGGGCGCGGCGTCCGCCAGAGCGCAAAATGCGTTTCCCGTCCAAAGCGTTTCCACAGCACGCGAGAAACACATAAAGGTCGAACGCTTTAAGTCAACGTAATGCGGAAACGCTTTGGACGGGCAGGCCACGGAGCCTGCGAACCGCACCAGGCGTTATAACTGTGACGGCGTCGCACGCATCCTGTGAACAGCATCGTCCAAGGGACCCAGGGGGCATAGCCGGATTTTCCGACAGATGTCCCACCCACCCTCCCCCATCTGTCGGAAAATCCTATTCGAGCGCGTTCAGCTCAGTTGGTTTCATATCCTGCCGCATTCGTCAGGCGTGAGGAGAGCCCAAAGAGTTTCAGCAGAGATTCCCAACAGCACGCCAAAGATCGTCATGTGACCTTGCGGCGCGTTTTTCAGTGGGCGGAATTCCCAGTTCGATCAGTGCAACCACCCCCCCCCCGCCCGCGGCACGCGGTGATTCCCGAAGGGAACACGGGAGGGGGCGAAGCTATCTTTTCAGCAGCACCGGAAACCAGTCCTCGCGCAACCGCTGACCCTGTTCCATTCCGTGATCGGGGAAGGGAGGCGAGGTCGGTCCCGGGCGTTCGGTATATCGTGCGTCCTCTCCGACAAGCCGAAGCGAAAAGGCGCGGCGCGGCGTGGTCGAGGTGTTGCCCCGTGCGCCATGCAGGATGTCAAAGTTGAAGGCCACCGCGTCGCCCGGCTCCATCTCCCATTCCAGCACCTTCATGCCTTCGGCATCCGGGTCGGGAACGGGCATGTATTCGTCGGCATTGGGGAAATAGGCCTCTTCGCTGACCCAACGCATGGGCAGGACAGGCTTTTCCCATTTATGCGACCCCGCCACCGTGCGTAGCGCGGCGTCTTTGACCGGATCAAGCGGTGACCAGAAGCTTATGGTCTGTTTGCCTTTGACAAAGTAGTAGGGGCCGTCGGTGTGCCAGGGCGTGGCCATCGAGGTGCCGGGCTCCTTGACCAGAACGTGGTCGTGGAAAAGCTGGACCGTGGGGGATTGCATGAGGTCGGCGGCCACTTCGGCGGCGGGGCTGTTGCGGATCACCTCTTCGAATTCCGGGATGCGCTGCCAGTTGCAGTAATCATCGAAAAACCGCCCGGTTTCGCCATCTTTGAAGTTGTCCGAGGCGAAAGGGCCAGGGGCTTCCATGTTACGTGCCACTCCTCTGCGCAGCGTGTCGACGTAATCTTTGAACAGCCCGCGAATAACGGTGACACCATCACGTTGGTATTGGTCGATCTGGCTCTGGGTCAGTAGCGGATGCATTGGAGGTGCTCCTTGTTGGAAACGGGTTTGCGGCGACTATGCCAGTGCTGTGCCGCTCTGTCCAGAGAAGGAAAGAAGGGTGACGCCGCACAACATATCGGGAGTGCGGGTGCTTCCAGCTATTGCTGTGATCCAATAACAACCGGAAACGCTTTATCGAAATGTGAGACGGGAATAGGCGGTGCCGGTGAGGTGATGGATTTGCAACGCCCCAGCGGGGCGGTGCCGCCTGCGGCGGGCGGGGGGCGGTTCCCCTATGGGCGCTTTGCGCCCATAGGGGAACCGCCGGGCCCAACCAGGCAGCGGGCATCTTTGATGCCAGCGGGATGGGCGGGAGCGCTCTGTGGCTGGTTGCCTGTTCAAGCGGGGGTGGGACGACGGTGCCGTTTAGACTTTCTCGATCCTCAGGGCCACGGGTTGGGTGGTCACCACGCCGGTATCCTGCATCTGTTCCAAAGCCTCGGACAACGCGCTGCGGGCGGTTTTGTGGGTGACGATCAGAACCGGTGCCTGGGTGTTGTCATGGCTGTACTGGCGCATCCTGTCGATGCTGACTCCGGCCTCGCCCAGAACGGTGGCCACTTTGGCCAGAGCGCCGGGTTTGTCCTGGAGCGTCATGCGCACGTAATATGGGGCAGGTGTTGCGCTTTGGGCGGGGGTGGCGGACACAAGCTCGGCTGCGGGGACACCGAAAACAGCCGGGCGAATGCCGCGGGCAATATCCATCACGTCGCCCATCACCGCGCTTGCTGTGGGGCCTTCGCCCGCGCCTGCGCCGCGCAGAACGATCTGGCCGACATGGTCGCCTTCCAACACCACCATGTTGGTGCCGCCTTCCAATTGACCCAAGGGGCTGTTGGCGGGGACCAGGCAGGGGCTCATGCGTTGCTCAAGACCCCGGCCAGTCATTTGCGACACGCCCAGAAGCTTGATGCGATACCCCATGTCAGCGGCCTGTTCGATATCCTCGATAGTGACCGCGCCGATCCCTTCCAGTTCGACCCCGTCAAAATTGACCTGAGAGCCAAAGGCGATGGCGGACAACAGCGACAGTTTGTGACCGGCGTCGATCCCGCCCACATCCAGGTTGGGGTCTGCTTCAAGGTAACCCAGCCCGTCGGCTTCGGCAAAGGCCTCTTCATAGGTCAGAGCGGCATTCTGCATCCGGGTCAGAATATAGTTGCAGGTGCCGTTCATCACGCCCATGACGCGGGTGATGTCATTGCCCGCCAACCCTTCGGTCAATGCCTTGATCACCGGAATTCCACCGGCGACGGCGGCTTCGAAACGGATCACCCGGCCCGCCTTTTCGGCGGCCAGGGCCAGGGCCTGACCGTGATGGGCCAGCAGGGCCTTGTTGGCTGTGACCACATCTTTGCCCGCCGCAAGCGCGGCTTCCGTGGCGTCTTTGGCCGGGCCTTCATGGCCGCCCATGAGTTCGACGAACACGTCGATGTCGTCACGTTTGGCCAGCGCCACGGGGTCGGTTTCCCAGGCATAATCGGCAAGCGGAACGCCGCGATCCTTTGAGGTCGAGCGGGCCGATACGGCGGTGATCACCACCGGGCGTTCGGCGCGGGCCGCCAGAAGGTTGGCTTTCTGCCGGATAATCTTGACCACACCGGTGCCAACGGTGCCCAGTCCGGCGATGCCAAGGCGCAGGGGTTCAGACATGTCAGCGTTCCTTTGTTGTGGTGCGTGCGGTAGGTTGCGATGTAGCGGGTTCCGCGCGGCCTTGCAACGCAGCTTTGGCTCAAGCCGGGCCAATGGCGTGAGTTTCCTGCGGGTTCCGTGGGTTTTTCGGGTGGTCCGGTCCGGCGGGCTCCTCCCCGCCGGGGGTGCTTTAGCTGCGTTGGTTTAAACCGTTCGCGCTTTAACCTGAGACCGGGAAAAGGGCGAAGGCAGCGCGACATTTATGTGTTTCGCGTGTCCTGCCAAAAACCCGTGAGTCAGGTTTTTGGCAGGACGCTTTCGTCGCGTGTGTCGCTGATTCCACGGGCCATGCGGGCCTTGGTGGCCCTGTCGACCACTGGCCCTGACAGGCGGGCGGCTCTGGTACGCAGGGCTGCGACGCGTGCTGCCATTCCGGCCATGGTGGTTTCGGTGATGGCGGGAGCGCGCGCGGCGGTCACAAGTGGTTCGACCGGTACGAGGGTGGGAAAACCCGCCTCTTTCATATGGGCCGGCACGGTGCCGTCCAGTTCGGGGAACTCTTCACAGGCCGCGAGGGCACACAGCAGCACAGCACACACCGCCCGGCAAACCGGGAAACGATGGGGGGTGGGCGAAGCTTGCCGCATCTGACGGGTCCTGAAACTGTGATCCTGCACTGTCATGCAACGTTCGCGGGGCAAGGGCAAGCAGGGGGTTTGATTTGAACGTTTGTTCAGATAAAAATCGCTCATGGCACGTACCCAGGGTTCTCATTCCGATATCACCGGCCCCCGTATTCGCGAGGCAGCCCTGACGCTTTTTGCGCGCCATGGATTCGCGGCCGTCTCCATGCGCCAGATTGCAGCAGAGGTTGGGGTGCAGGCCGGCGCGCTTTACAACTATATCCCGGACAAGCAGTCGCTTTTGTTCGAGTTGATGCGGCACCACATGGACGCGTTGCTGTCGGCGCGTGCGGCGGTAGATGTGGGGCGTGATCCGTTGGCGCGGCTGGAGAATTTTGCCCGGTTCCACATTCGATTTCACGTTGAGCGCCCGGAAGAGGTGTTCATTGCCTATATGGAGTTGCGCAGCCTGTCGCCCCGGAATTTCGAAGTGATCGAAGGGTTGCGCCGACGCTATGAGGATGAGCTTGAGGCGATTTTGCGAGATGGGATTGCGGCTGGGGTGTTTGACGTGCCGGACCCGAAAGTGGCCACTCTGGCGGTGATTGCGATGCTGACCGGGGTCAATACCTGGTATCGTGCGGGCGGGCGGTTGTCCCTTGCCGAGGTTGAGACGCTGTATTGGGATATGGTGCGCAAAACCGTGCTGGGTCAGGCGCGTTGATCTGAAAAGCTGTTCGGTGCCAATTCTCCCCGGGCCCTCCCGCCCACCCACCCCGGTCCCGGGGAGAATTGGCGGGCGTGATGTCGGGTCTCATGGTGGCTCATTCGGGGTTATGGCCGGGGTTGCGGCGGCTTTTACGCGCGCGTTTGAAGGCGAGGACCTCGTCCCTTGGTGTCCAGTTATAGTGGCTGTCATTCGCCGCAGGTGCCCAGATCAGGAAGCCCCCTTTGCGCCAGGGATCGAGCACCAACGCATCCTGAAAGGCCGCGCCTTTGCTGCTGATCAATACCGTTGAATGTTCTATCAACAGGTTGTTGTAATTGGCCACGCCGCGATGCAGGTCGAGGGTTTCGAACCCTTCCTGTTTGAGCCTGCGTTCCAGATCCTGCGCCCAGTGCCAGCACAGCCCGCGCGGGCGCAGACCGGCATTGACCTTTGCATTATGGACCAGAGCAGAGTCGGTCACGCCGTATTGCTGCTGTAACGCCCGGGAATAGGTGATTGAGATTTCGGCGGCCCGTTCGGCTTCGGCCGGATCGACATCAGCACCAAGCGCGGCGATGGTGCGGGCCAGATCCGGGATGCGGGCGCGATCATTCGGTACGGGTGCGGCGGCACAGGCCACCAGCAGTATCATCAAAGCCAAAAGGCCGGAAAATCGTGCCATCACCGTCATGTATTTCGCCTGTTTTGCCCGGTTTGGAGGGCAAAGTACAGCGGGCGGGGGGCTGTTGTCGAGACCGGGTAGGACAGACACGGGTCCCGCTGTGTCCCTGCAACACCTGCCCCCTGCACCGGATCGCGAGGTTACGTGCTTTTTGGCAGGGCGCCTTATTCCCTGAACGTCTGTGTTCTGGTTCAAATCGCGCTTGCGGATCGCGATGAGGCGTGGTGAATGACGAACGACAGCTCCGTTTCGGGGGGCGCTCTTCGAACCGCGATCCGTTACTTTCGTGTCGTCAGTTTTGCCACAAAAGCTGTGGCGCGAACCGGGGTTTGGTGAAAACGAAGGTTCCGATTTCCTGGTCATCCATCCCGATGTTGAAGGGCGGGGTGTAATCGGTGAAGGTTTCCACCACGATGATCCGTTCATTGTTCAGCAGCGCCGGGAGCTTGTCGTGCCAGTTTCTCACGTCGCGGTTTGACAGCTCTCTCAAACCACCCCCGCCTACAACTTTGGACCAGTCGCGGCGAAACTGGTCCTGGTTTTCCACATACCGGACCACCGAAACCCGCAGCCGGACCGGATTGCGCGACCGTGACAGGAATTCCAGCATCGCATGGGAGGCATTCATGTAGTCGCGGTCAATCGGGTCGGTTTCGCGGCTCAGCATGTCCGAAATCGTATACGCGGCCTTCTGGTTCACGCTGACCTGTCGGTAGGCGTCGAAATAGACGAACATCGCGCAGTAGGCCCAATACAGCATGGGCAACAGCACCACGACTTCGACCGTGATCGAACCGCGGGCATCGTCGGCAAAGGCGCGCAGGCGGGATTTCAAACGGGTCCACAGCATCAGTTCGGCTCCTGTACAAAGGCAGAGGACGCAACCATGGCCGCGTTCCCGGCACCGTCTTTGTCATAGTAATACCCAAGTCCGCCCCCCGGAAAGACGGGAGAGAACACGAAACAGGCACGCAGGAACATCATTTCATTGGCCTGTCCGGCGACGAATTCGCGCACTGGGGCGACTTCTTCGGAATTGTCGATACAGTCGGCATCGGCCCGCGGTTCGACAAAGTTGCGCATGTCGACCCGGATCATCTCAAGCCGCAGGTTGTTTTCACAGTCCGGCAGAACCCCGGCAAAATTGCATACCATTTCCTTGATATCGTCGTGCTGGGGCGGGGTGCCAGTGCCCAGCCGGATGTTGCGCACGGCCATGTCCATCCCGCGTTCCAGCATGGAATGACGGAACGTGTTGATGCTGATTTCAATCGACGACAGGAACACGGTCACCATCAACGGAAACAGGATCGCGAATTCTACCGTGGCGTTGCCTGCCTCGTCGCCCGCGAACCGGCGTAGCGTATGTTTCAACAGGCGTCTCATTGGGTCAACCTCAACTGGCTGATGGACGAGGCGATGGCCGAAAAGGCGTCTGCGATTTCAAGCCCGTCCACGTCAAAGAAGTGGCTGGGAGAGCTGGCACAGTCGCGCAGTTCGTTTTCGCCGTGGGTCGTGGCCTCGAAGCCGATGGCATAGATCACCACGCCGTTGTCTTTGGCCGCCTGACAGATGCTTTGCAGACGCGAATCCTTGACGCCGCCGTTTAGCTGTGTGTCGTAGGTGCCATAGTACCAGGTGTTCCAGGCCGCAGATGAACCGATTGCGTTTGTGTAGTTGTACCTGGCATTCGATGCCATGGAGATTTTGTGCCACAGTTGGGGATAGGTCAGCCGCACGGCGCTGCCGCTTTCCGAGGAGCCTTGCCCATAGGGGTGATCATTCCAGCTGTTGTTATTGGGCCAGAAGTATTTGTTGTTGCCCGCGCGCGAGCCGATGTACAGCGAATAGCGGCCCGAGTTGCTGTTGTACCAGACATCCGAGTTGCCTTCGCGATACTGGTCTTTCAACTGATATTGAGTGGTGTTCTGGCCGTCGGTCATGACCACGATCACCTTCACGGTTTCCCCGTCTTCATAGCTGGTCGGGCGTCCGGCGAACACGTTGTTGACGGTGCCGTCCGAAATCATGTTCGTGACCGTGCCGCGCATACTGGGGTCCAGAAGGGCCGTGGCCCATTTCATGCCCACGTCGATTGACGTGTTGCCACCGGCAACGAGCTGGTTGATCTGGCGTTTCAAGCCGTCACCATCATTGGATAGCGGTGCGATGGAGAGCGCAGATCTGGTGGAGCAGATCGGCGCAGACAGATTGCCCGAGGAATAGGTGAAGATATCGAAATGTCCTGTCCGCTCCAATTCTTCCGTGCTGCTAAGCGCGGTCGTGTTGAAATGGGCGGCGTCGAAGTTCACGCAGTGGGAATAGTCATGTTCATCGGTCACGTTCAGGTGGCGCAGGATATCATCCCCTGCCGAAACCTGGGTGTTATAGGGCACCAATGAAATCGAGATGTCGTCCAGGTCGGTCAGTGCCAGAACCGTATCGACAAAGGACCGCGCTGCAGGTTTCAGGTTGGTCAGCCGGTTGTTGGAGTGCATGGACCCGGATACGTCCAGCACCATCGAGATTTCCACGCCTTCGATCCGCTCTTCGGCGGTGCTTGAGGCCGGGGCGTACATCGTATCAATGCCAAGCATGTGGGTGAACTGGGTTGTAATGGCGGTCTGTGCCTCGGCGCTGACGATGCGATAGTTCAACCCTTCGTCTACCGTAGGATCGGCCAGCGATGCGCTCAGGTCGGCCTTGTTGAAATAGTCCCGCACCACGTCGGCGGGAGGCGATTCCTGGTCCAGGTCGGCCGCAGCGAGCACCGCGCGGTCCAGCGTGTTCTGAAGTTTGGTCCGCTCCATTTCAAACCGCATCAGGTCGATCCCGATACCACCCACGATCAGGGTGATCAGGAAGAAGAACACCGTATATGCGACCATGACTCCGCTTTCGTCATCGCGGAACCGTTCAAAAAATCCGCAGTTGCCGGGGTCTGCCGGTTTTGCATCAGAAGCCTTTACCTTGTCAGTCGATCGCGCATCATACGTCGTCATCGTCTCACCCTTTCACGTTCTTGCAATGCCGGGGTTCACCCAATCCCAATGACATTGCTCCGAGTGTTTTTGTGACAGGGAAGTTGGGCCAAATTGGGGCGAAAATCGTTAAATTTAAGGCTTTTTCCGTTGAGTGTAGAGGCAATGCTGTTTCAAGCGGCGGTGTTGTTTCGGGCCGGGAAACAATCGCCCGGGACTCGAGGAAATTGCATCGGGCGGCGGAAAACCGTGGTTTTGTTAGAAACCTGGAAACCTGTGATTGCCATTATGTCGGGTGATTGCCATTCTGTCGGGGGTGCGACAATTTGAACTCATACGGGGGTGAACGTCCCCGACCCCCTGTGCAAGTTGGAGAAGCGCAAATGCCTGTTGTGAAAGAACCGAGTTTTCGGGAGAGTGTGGATTTGATGTTCAACCGCGCGGTTGCGATCATGGATCTGCCGCCGGGGTTGGAAGAAAAGATACGCGTGTGCAACGCCACCTACACGGTGCGGTTCGGGGTGCGATTGCGTGGCCAGATCCAGACCTTTACCGGATACCGGTCGGTTCATTCGGAACATATGGAGCCGGTCAAGGGCGGTATTCGTTTTGCCAGTGCGGTGAACCAGGACGAGGTCGAGGCGCTGGCGGCGCTGATGACCTATAAATGTGCGCTGGTTGAGGCTCCGTTTGGCGGCTCCAAGGGCGGGCTTTGCATCGACCCGCGTCAATATGATGAACATGAGCTTGAGCTGATCACCCGCCGCTTTGCCTATGAACTGGCCAAACGCGATCTGATCCACCCGTCCCAGAACGTCCCGGCACCCGACATGGGGACGGGCGAACGCGAAATGGCCTGGATCGCCGATCAATATGCGCGGATGAACACCACTGACATCAATGCCAAGGCCTGTGTGACCGGCAAGCCGTTGAATGCCGGTGGCATCTCGGGGCGGGTCGAGGCGACGGGTCGCGGGGTGCAATATGCGTTGCAGGAGTTCTTCCGGTATGAAGAAGACAAGGCCAGGGCGGGGCTGAGCGGCACGTTGGACGGCAAACGCATCATTGTGCAGGGGCTTGGCAACGTGGGGTATCACGCGGCCAAGTTCCTGTCCGAAGAAGATGGGGCGCGGATTGTCGGCATCATCGAACGGGATGGCGCGCTTTACAGTGAAAATGGCATTGATGTTGAGGCGGCGCACGGCTGGATCGTCAAACATGGCGGGATCAGCGGATTCCCGGATGCCACCGTGGTGGCGGATGGGGTTTCGGTGTTGGAGGAAGAGTGTGACATCCTGATCCCGGCGGCGCTGGAAGGGGTCATTACGTTTGAAAACGCGGACCGGATCAAGGCTCCGTTGATCATCGAGGCGGCGAATGGCCCGGTCACGGCGGGCGCGGACGAAGTGTTGCGCAAGAAGGGCACGGTGATCATTCCGGACTTGTATGCCAATGCGGGTGGCGTGACGGTGTCCTATTTCGAATGGGTCAAGAACCTGAGCCATATCCGTTTCGGCCGGATGCAGCGCCGCCAGGAAGAGGCGCGCCACCAGTTGGTGATTGACGAATTGCAGCGGCTGGACGACTACCTTGGCGATTCCTGGTCCATGTCCCCGGATTTCAAGGACAAGTATCTGCGCGGCGCGGATGAGCTTGAACTGGTACGGTCGGGATTGGATGACACGATGCGCATTGCGTACCAGTCCATGCGCGACGTCTGGCACGCCCGGGATGATGTGGAGGATCTGCGCATGGCGGCGTATCTGGTGTCCATTGGCAAGGTGGCGCAAAGCTATCGTGCCAAGGGGTTGTAGGCGCGTTTGATCCGGGGCGGCGGAGGCACCCGCAGCTCTTGCGGCCTGGGATCAGTCCGGCCTTGAACGGGAAGAGGGGCGGCTTCGCCGCCCATTTTGCGTATGCCTTCGGCACACGCCGCCTGCGGCGGGCGGGGGCGCGCCTGCGGCGCGCGGAATCGGGTGCCTGTATGAAAGGATACGCCATGGGCGTTGATGGAGAGGAGTCCCCAGCTTCCAAAACCCGTTCCATCCAAGACTGACGTCTGTTCGCGTATTCGCGGCTTGGGATGCCGAAAATGATCGGGATGCACATATGGGGCATTGCTAACCTGCACGGGACTTGGTTCAGCGGGCCAAGCGGCTAAAGCGTTCGACCTTTACCCCGAGACAGGGAAAAGGGCGAAGGCCGCGCGACATTTATGTGTTTCGCGCGTCCTGCCAAAATCCTGTGAGTCAGGTTTTTGGCAGGATACTTTAGGGGGCGGGGATGCGATTTTCGGGTTGGCGGGTGATCAAGGAAAGTTTGACCGGCAACAGGGGGTGTACATCTTATTGGCGCGATCCCGGAGCTCAAGGCGCAGTATGATGCCATCATCATCGGCGGCGGTGGCCACGGGCTTTCCACCGCCTAAAGCGCAACCACGGCATGAGCAATATCGCCGTGCTGGAAAAGAGGTATCTGGGTGGTGGAAATGTGGGCCGCAACACCACCATTGTGCGGGCCAGTTATTTCCTGCCGGGCAACTCGGAATTCTACTCTCATTCCCTCAAACTCCGGGAAGGGCTTGAGGAAGAGCTGAACTATAACGTCATGTATTCCCAGCGCGGGCTGATCAGCCTGTTTCATTCCGATGGGCAGCGTGATGCCGTTGTGCGGCGCGGCAAAGCCCTTGGTTGATCACGTGATCAGCTTTGGTATGGGGCATTTCTATATCAGCCAGTCAGACAAGGGCGGGTTGGTCTTTGGTGGTGACCTGGATTTCTGTCCCCCGTATGCCCAGCGGGGCAACCTGCCGATGAAAGAGCATGTGCTGGAGGTCGGCATGGCCCTGATGCCAGCCATTGGCAAAGCACGGGTGTTGCGCAGTTGGGGGGGATCATGGATATGTCGCCCGATGGCTCACCGATCATCGACCACACCCATATAAATGGGCTCTACCTGAATTGCGGCTGGTGGTATGGTGGGTTGATGGACGAAGAGGGCGCGGGTGCCCTGCACAATCTGCACTGACCTGAAACTATTACGACGTGATCAAGGAGAAACCCATGCGTTTTCTTGCAAAAATTGTCCCTTCCCTTGCACTTGCTCTTGCATTGGCAATGCCCGCCACGCTGGTAGAAGCCCGGCAGAAGGCCAGTTCGCCCCAGATTCAGGCGGCGATTGACAGGGTGTTGTTCCGCGCCAAACCGAGCGTGGGTAAACCCATGGCACGGGGGATGATCCTGCGCCGGGCGCACCAACTGGGTGATATCATCATGTTCGACATTGATATCGTCGATAAGCAGATGGCCGCGACTGCGCGGACCAATCCGCAGATCCTTCAGAACTTTGTGGGTAAGAACATGGGGCGCAAATTCTGCCGCAAAGGCAGCGGCACCCGGTCGTTCGTTGATATGGGGGGCGAAATCCAGATCCTGTTCAAGGAAGGCCGCAAGGTGCTGAGCGGTGGTCGCCTGACCCGTTGCTGACCTCAAGTTGCCCCCGAATTGATAAGGGCCGGTCCGAAATCGCGCGACCGTCTGAACCGGTTCCTTGATACTCCGATCGACAATGACAGTTTTCCCTTCATGGGCTGCGGCCCGGTTGCGGTCGCTGGGCAACAGTTTCTGCGCTGCGGCGGTGCCGCGTCTGTGCCGCCTTGCTGCGCAAAAGTCACCCCCCCCGGTTGGCTGTTTGCCGCGCGGTTTTCGGATCGGGTTAGGGGGACGTTGCTCATCCTCTCAAGGCAGGGCAAAATGCGCCACCGATTCCTCTTTGTTCAAAGGCCGTCACATCCATGTTCCGATTTCTTGTTCCCGCGCTGATCCTTGCGGCAACCCCTTGTTTTGCCGAAACAAAAAAGCAACGTGCCGCGCGGTGTGAGGCCGTCTCCGAGATCATGGGGCAGGCCGTGGAGTTGCGCCAGAAGCGCAAATCCGAGAAAAAGGCCAAGGCGGTGATCCTAGAAACCGTCGACGAAAAGTGGGCCACGACGGTGCCGATCCTTGTGGGGCATGTCTATACGCTTCCCCGTAAGGATTTGAAAACATACGATAAAGATGTTGTTCTCGAACAATGTAACGCTCATAAACTCTAAAGGTTCTCATGGCTCTGCCCCCTGGATTTCTGGATGAACTGCGCGCCCGCACCTCGTTGAGTCAGGTGGTCGGGCGCAAGGTGATGTGGGATCAGAGGAAGTCGAACCAGGGCAAGGGTGACATGTGGGCACCATGTCCCTTTCACCACGAAAAAACTGCGTCTTTTCATGTAGATGACAGGAAAGGCTACTACTATTGTTTCGGTTGTCACGCCAAGGGGGACGCGATTTCCTTTGTGCGGGAAACTGAAAATGTGGACTTTATGGAGGCGGTGCGAATCCTGGCCGGAGAGGCCGGGCTGCCGATGCCCGAACGCGACCCCGAAGCCCAGAAAAAGGCGGATCGCCGGACCTTGATGGTCGAGGTGATGGAGCAGGCGGTTCAGTATTTTCGCTTGCAACTTAAGACCTTGTCGGGATCGGTCGCGCGCGACTACCTTGCGGGGCGGGAATTGGATGACGCGGCCTGTGACCGCTGGGATATCGGGTTTGTGCCCGAAGGTTGGCAGGGGCTGTGGGACCACCTGACCGGCAAAGGGGTTGATCCGCAGCTGATCCTGGATTGTGGCCTTGCCAAACCGTCGTCCAAGGGCGGCAAGCCCTATGACACTTTCCGCAACCGGATCATGTTCCCGATCCGCGACGCGCGGGGGCGGTGCATCGCGTTTGGCGGACGGGCAATGGACCCGAACGATAATGCCAAGTATTTGAATTCACCGGAAACTTTGCTGTTCGACAAATCCCGAACCCTGTTCAACCACGGCCCCGCGCGGGCTGCGGTGGGCAAGGGCCATGACCTGATCGTGGCCGAAGGGTACATGGACGTGATCGCATTGGTCGAAGCCGGTTTCGAAGGCGCGGTGGCCCCACTTGGCACCGCGATTACAGAGTACCAGTTGCAAATGCTCTGGCGCATCGCGCCCGAGCCGGTGATCGCGCTTGACGGTGATACCGCAGGCCAGCGCGCCATGGGGCGGCTGATCGACTTGGCTCTGCCCCTGCTTTCGCAGAGTAACAGCCTGTTTTTCCTCACCTTTCCTGATGGAGATGACCCGGACGATTTTCTGAAGAAGCACAAAGCGGAAGGTTTGCGGGCCTATCTTGGCGAGCACCGAACGGCCTTGGTTCAGGCGCTTTGGCGGCGCGAACTGAACGAGACCAAGGCGAATGCGCGGGTCATGCTGAGCACCGACCTGACCCCCGAACAAAAGGCGGGCCTTGACAAACGCCTTCGGGCGCTGATCGGGAAAATCGCTGACCCGGATATCAAACGCTATTACGGCGAAGCGTTGAAAGAGTATCGCTGGAGCGAGTTCAAACCCAACAACTGGGCCCCCGAATTTCGTCGCAAACCCGGCAGTGTAAAAGGGGGCCATGCAACGGCTTCGGCGCGCAATTCCCTGTTGGCGCGGGGGGGGCAGTCCGACAACCTTTTATCGGTTCAAACGGACGAGATGCACAAGGTGCGCGAGCGTGTGGTTGCAGCCATGGCGATGGCGAACCCCGAAACCGCCTATCAATTCCGGGATGGGTTGGAACAGTTTGAAATCACGGATAAATTCGCGCGGCTTGCGGTTCAGGCCATGTTGGCGTGGGAGCCGGGCCTGTCCCAGGAAGAGGCGCGCGCCGCCCTTGAGGACGCCATTGGACACGAAGCTTTTGCAACACTGTTGGGCGACCGGTTCGTGCGCATTCACCCCTGTGTTAAGGGGGCGTTCGATGCAGACATCGTTTTGCATGAAATGGCCGAGAATATCGCCCGTGTGACCGCCGATCGTATGGCACGGCTTGAAATGATCGAGGCGGAAGAAGATATAGACGACGTCGCGACCGAAGTTCTGACCTATCGCCTTGGCCAATCGGCCCTGGCCCGTAATGAGGCCAATAAAGGCGAGACCGAGGATCGAGCCAGCTACGACGTAGCCAACAACGGTTTTGCCCTTGAAAAGGGCGAGCGAGACGCTTTTGAAGCGCTCTTAAAACGAATCACCGCGCCCAAACCGCAACGCTGAGTCGTTTTGGTGAGGAATTGGTAAAGAAAACAGGGTAAACGGGGTTTCCGAATCACTCAAAGCCGAACATGATTCGCCAACTGCGAATCACTTCGCCCGTTCTGCCACCGTTCAGGAGACTCACATGGCCGCCAAGGATACCGACGACCGCAAACCCGACGATCAGGACGCGGAGACTTCACTGGACATGAGCCAGGCGGCGGTCAAGAAGATGATCGCCGAGGCGCGGGAGAAGGGCTATATCACCTATGATCAGCTCAACCAGGTTCTGCCGCCGGATCAGGTCAGTTCGGAACAGATCGAGGACGTGATGTCGATGCTCAGCGAAATGGGCATCAATATTATCGAGGACGAAGAGGCCGAGGACGAAGAGCAGAAGTCCACCGATCTTGTCGCGGCCGGCCAGAAGGGCGAACTGACCCTTGGAGCCGCCCAGACGGAAAAGCTTGATCGCACGGACGACCCGGTGCGCATGTATCTGCGCGAAATGGGCAGTGTCGAACTTCTGTCCCGCGAAGGCGAGATTGCGATTGCCAAGCGGATCGAGGCCGGGCGGAACACGATGATTGCGGGGCTGTGTGAAAGTCCGCTGACCTTTCAGGCGATTACGATCTGGCGTGACGAATTGCTGAGCGAAGAAATCCTTTTGCGCGATGTGATCGACCTTGAAACTACTTTCGGCAACCAGCTTGGCGATGACGACGAGGAAGAGGAACCCGTTGTCGATACATCGGCGGCCCCGGCGGCCACGACCGAAAAAGATGATCAGCCCGAGTTGGACGCCGATGGCAACCCGATTGTCAAGGAAGAGGACGACGACGAGGATGAACAGGCCAACATGAGCCTGGCGGCCATGGAGGCAGCGTTGAAGCCCCGTGTGCTTGAAACGCTGGACCGGATTGCGGACGACTATGCCCAGTTGAGCGAAATGCAGGATCTGCGTATTTCGGCAACGTTGAACGAAGATGGGTCTTTCTCGGACAAAGCTGAACAGACCTATCAGAAGCTGCGCGCCGAAATCGTCGAACTGGTGAATGAACTGCACCTGCATAACAATCGGATCGAGGCGCTGATTGACCAGCTTTACGGCATCAACCGCCGCATCATGCAGATCGACAGCGCCATGGTGAAGCTGGCCGATCAGGCCCGGATCAACCGGCGTGAGTTTGTCGAGGCATATCGAGGCCGCGAGCTTGACCCCACGTGGTTGGACGAGATGGGCGAAAAGCCCGGGCGTGGCTGGCAGATGTTCATCGAACGCTCGACCGACAAGATCGAAGAACTGCGCGCCGATATGGCACAGGTGGGTCAGTATGTGGGTCTGGACATCAGCGAATTCCGCCGCATCGTGCAACAGGTTCAGAAGGGCGAAAAAGAAGCCCGCCAGGCCAAGAAGGAAATGGTCGAGGCGAACCTGCGTCTGGTGATTTCCATCGCCAAGAAATACACCAACCGCGGGCTTCAATTCCTTGATCTTATTCAGGAAGGCAACATCGGTCTGATGAAGGCGGTGGACAAGTTCGAATATCGCCGGGGCTATAAATTCTCGACCTATGCGACCTGGTGGATTCGTCAGGCGATCACCCGGTCCATCGCGGATCAGGCCCGCACCATCCGTATCCCGGTGCATATGATCGAAACCATCAACAAGCTGGTCCGCACCGGCCGCCAGATGCTGCACGAAATCGGCCGCGAACCCACGCCCGAGGAACTGGCCGAAAAGCTGCAAATGCCGCTTGAGAAGGTCCGCAAGGTGATGAAAATCGCCAAAGAGCCGATTTCTCTGGAAACCCCGATTGGCGACGAGGAAGACAGCCAGCTTGGTGATTTCATCGAGGACAAGAATGCCGTGCTTCCCTTGGACAGCGCCATTCAGGAAAACCTCAAGGAAACCACGACACGGGTTCTGGCGTCGCTGACCCCGCGCGAGGAACGGGTGCTGCGGATGCGGTTCGGAATCGGCATGAACACCGACCACACGCTGGAAGAGGTGGGGCAACAGTTCAGCGTCACCCGCGAACGCATCAGGCAGATCGAGGCCAAGGCGCTGCGCAAGCTGAAACACCCCAGCCGAAGCCGCAAGCTGCGCTCCTTCCTGGATCAATAACTCGAAGCGGTGCCCTTCGCGGCACCGTTTTCTTTTGGCCGGTGGATCACAGTGTTGCGGGTTGGGCTTGCGAAAGGGTCCTTACGCTCTATCTGTGATGGCAAAGGGATCGATCCAAAGGGGTGTCGCGATGCGCAAAGCCTTGATGATGTTTGTGGCGCTTGGCATGGCCAGCCCGGTTTCTGCATTCCGGGCGGTGAACTTCAATACCGTTAACCCGTTGAACGAAAGCGGAAATTTCGAGGTTGTGTTGCGCGCTGGTGATGGCCCGATGCAGGTTTGGTGCGCAGCGTCTGACTATGCCTCTCGCGTTTTGCGGGCTGGGGACCATACGCGAATATATATTACAGAAGGTCTGGGACACAGCCAGACAGCGCCCGGTCGCAAGGGCGTATCTTTCACCGTTCGCCCGTCCAAAGAACTGGCCAATGGCCCGCGACCTGGAGACAACGGCAATTACTCGGTCAGCTATCGAAAAACCGGGTTTAACCTTTCGGTGGTCCACGCCGGACAGTTTTGCATTGATCCTGATGACGACATCTGGGAATTTAACAGACCCTGATCAGCTTGTCTTTTCCGGGTTAATCGCACAGCATTCGCGTCATGCAGACCGAGTTTCAGATTTCCACCCACGGCCCCGGCCTTTATGAATTTACCCATGACGTAACCCGTTGGGTTGCCGCGCAGAGCGTGTGCGAGGGGCTTTTGACCCTGTTCGTGCGGCATACCTCGTGCAGCCTGCTTGTTCAGGAAAACGCCGACCCCGAGGTGCAGACCGACCTGCGGAATTTTTTTCACCGGCTGGTCCCCCCCACAACCGACCCGTCGATGTCTTACCTGACCCATACCTATGAAGGTCCCGATGACATAGCCGGCCCATATCAAGGCCGCGATGCTGCCTGTGACACTGTCTATTCCGGTGTCACAGGGGCGTATCGTGTTGGGGACATGGCAGGGTATTTATCTGTTTGAACATAGAAATGCGCCACATACCCGTCAGGTGGCAGCGCATTTCAGTACATGACCGGTCTTTGGGGCTGACCAGCTTGCCCCTAATCATACCCTGGCGCCCGGGTAGGCAACAGGGGAAGGAAATCGGGATTTTCCCCCTTGTCTGCATTTTGGGGTGTGATTTGCCCCCTACCCAAATCCTAGAGGCTGTCCTATAGTGCCTGTGGATAAGTCGGGGGCGAACCCCACGATCAGAGGCAGAGACAGAAAAATGAGAAGGGGGACGGCCCATGCGCTGCCCGTTTTGCGGAAATATTGACACTCAGGTAAAGGATTCACGCCCGGCAGAGGATCACGTGTCGATCCGTCGCCGCCGGTTTTGCCCGGCATGTGGGGGGCGGTTCACGACGTATGAACGTGTGCAGTTGCGTGACCTGATTGTCATCAAATCGAATGGCCGCCGCGAAGATTTCGATCGCGACAAGCTGGAACGGTCGATCCGGATCGCGTTGCAGAAACGCCCGGTTGAGCCTGAGCGTATGGAGCAGATGATTTCCGGCATCGTGCGACGGCTGGAAAGCATGGGCGAAACCGATATTCAATCCAAGGCGATTGGTGAGATTGTCATGGAGAGTCTGGCCCGGATCGACACCGTTGCTTATGTGCGGTTTGCCAGTGTTTACAAGAACTTCCAGGCGGCGGATGATTTTGACAAGTTTGTCAGCGAACTGCGTCCTGATGTGAAACCCGAAGACTGAGTGGCAATGTCGCGTGAACCTGTCTGATCGCCGGTATATGGCGCTTGCCCTGTCTTTGGGGCGGCGCGGGTTGGGAAACACCTGGCCCAACCCTGCGGTGGGCTGTGTGATTGTGCGCGACGGGCGGATTGTTGGCCGGGGGTGGACTGCGCCCGGGGGACGTCCCCATGCTGAACCTCAGGCCTTGGCGCAGGCCGGAGAGGCCGCGAAGGGGGCAACCGCGTATGTCACGCTGGAACCCTGCTCGCATCACGGCAAAACCCGGCCCTGTGCCCAGGCGTTGATTGATGCCGGGATTGCCCGGGTGGTCGCGCCAGTGGCCGATAATGATGCCCGCGTGTCCGGTCGTGGTTTCGACATGTTGCGCGCGGCGGGGATCGAGGTGGAAACTGGCGTGATGCGGGCCGAGGCGGAATCGGACCATGCGGGGTTTATACTTAAAACCGACCTGGGCCGCCCGTTCGTGACCCTGAAGCTGGCCAACAGCTTTGATGGACGGATAGCGACCGCGACGGGCGAAAGCCAGTGGATTACCGGACCACAGGCGCGGCGCGCCGTGCATGCCATGCGTGCGTCCCACGATGCGGTGGTTGTTGGCGGTGGAACGGCGCGGGTTGATGACCCAACGCTGACGGTGCGGGATATGGGCGTGTCGCGTCAACCCGTCCGGGTTGTGGTGTCACGCCGTCTGGACCTGCCTAAAATGGGCAAGCTTGCACGGTCTGCGCGCGACGTGCCACTGTGGCTGGCCCATGGGCCGGACCCTGATCCGATGTTGAAAGCGGCCTGGGACAGTATCGGCGCGACCCTGCTGCCCTGCGGCCTTTCCGGTCAACAGTTGGACATGGTGTCCGTGCTGCAGGAACTGGGCCGTGCCGGGCTGACCCGGGTCTTCTGTGAAGGCGGTGCCGCATTGGCCGCATCGCTTCTGGCTGCTGACCTTGTCGATGAACTCGTGGGATTCACCGCAGGCGTTTCGATCGGGGCAGAGGGGCTTCCGGCCATCGGCGCACTTGGTATTGAAACGCTGGCCGAAGCGCCGCGGTTCACGTTGATCGAAAGCCGTCAGATCGGAAACGATATTCTGCATCGCTGGAGACGCGCCTAAAGCGATCGGCCTTTGACCTGAGACAGAGAAAAGGGCGAACGCAGCGCGACATTTATGTGTTTCGCGCGTCCTGCCAAAAAACCGTGATTCGGGCTTTTGGCAGGACGCTTTAGTTTTGGACCTGTCGGGGCTGGTTGTTGTGAGCAAGCGACGATAGAGTTGCATCAGGCGGGTACGAGGGGCGATATGATGGAAGACTCATCTGGCGAAACAACAGCAATGGTCGACCTGGACGGAGGTGCGAAAGATCGCCTTGTCATGGGGGTATTGGGAGGCGTCGCCGGGTGCGCGCTCTGGCTGTTCATCGACGTTCTTCCCGACCGGATCGAGAACCAACGCGTTTTGCTTGTGTTGGGGGCGTTTATCCTTGGCAGCTTCGGCGTTGCGCTGGCGCTCGCTGCCCCCCCCCGATATCTGCGCGCGGCACTTGGCGGTGTCGGGGTCAGCCTGATTGCTGCCCTATTGCTGTTCTGGGTCTCGTTTCGCTACGAAAACATCGAACCGTTTTTTGAATCCGGTTATCCCGTCGCTGCCTATTTTGCGATTTTGTGCATATCCACGCCATTTGTTGCCGCTGCGTTTAGCAGGACCGGGGGGTGGAAAAAGTATGAGCTTTTGTTCGACACGTCCTGGAACATCGTTGTGCGTTATGTCGCGGGCGTTGTTTTTACAGGGGTGTTCTGGTTGGTTCTTATGCTATCCAACACGCTGCTGAAACTTGTCGGGATCAATTGGATCGAGGATTTGATTGATGTGGACGGTGTGCCTTATGTACTGAGTGGCGTAGTATTGGGGCTGGCGCTTTCGGTGGTTCATGAGCTGCGCGACTATGTGTCCCCCTTTCTTATTCATCGGCTTTTGCGCCTTCTTTTGCCTGTGCTGTTGGGGGTGGTTCTGGTCTTTGTGGTGGCCTTGCCCCTGCGCGGTCTGTCCGAGCTGTTTGGCGATTTTTCGTCAGCGGCCACCCTCATGTCCGTCGGTCTGGCCTCTGTCACGTTGATTTCCACTGTTCTGGCACGAGACGATGAAGAAGCGACCAAGGGCTGGTTCATGATCCAGGCCACGCGTGTGCTTTGCATACTTACGGCGGTGATCGCCGGATTGGCTGTCTATGCCGTCTGGATACGTGTCGCGCAATATGGCTGGACACCCGACCGCATGTTTGCGGCGCTCGCGGCCTTGTTCCTGTTTGGCTATGGCGTGCTTTACGCAGTGGCCGTGGTGCTGGGTCAGGCATGGATGGCCCGAATTCGCAACATTAACCGCAATATGGCCATGGCGTTCGTGGCACTGGCCGCGCTGTTGCTGACCCCTTTGCTTGATCTTGAGCGCAGTTCGGTTGCCAATCAAATCGCCCGGTTCGAAGCGGGGCTGTCCAAGGTTGAAAACCTGCCGTTTTGGGAAATGGCCCATGACTGGGGAGTGGCAGGGCAGGCAGGTCTTGATCATCTGGCCTCACTGAAGAGCCACAAGGATCACGCCGTGATCATGACACAGATCGAGCGCACACGCACAGCGGGGTCCCGATACATGTTTCAACGTGACACGATGACGAAAAGCGAGCTGGCGCAGGTAAAGGAACTTCGAGAGATCATTCCGGTGGTGCCGAAAGAAATTTCGCTGCCCGAAGACGCGTTTGAACAGCTCAGGCCATACGAGGTTTCCAACATTCTGCGCGGATGCAAACAGCAAATCCGTCAGGCGCAAAAAGGATGCGTGATTTTGTTTGGACAGTTTCACGCAAAGGTTGCAGAGAGGCACGGTCTGTTGATTTATTCCGACTCGATGGGACAGGCACAGATCGAACAGTTCGTCCTGAGGGATGGGAAAGTGTATTTGCGCGGACGCGTGGAGCAGCCAAGGGGCCAGGAACGCAATCTGAAAAGTGAAGAGGTGATTGGGGCGATCCATGCGGGGAAGTTCAGGCTGGCCCCGTCTTCGACCAAATCGCTTTGGGTGGGCGATACGGAACTTATTCCGAACAATTGAAATTATTGGGCGTTTTTTAACACCTGTGACGGCATCATTCGGCAAGAAGAATTGGATGCTGAACCGATGCATGGACTAATTAACAGGGCGATACAGTGTTTTGTGCGCGATACCTATGGCGCGCGCAGTTGGGAAAATGTGGCCAGTAAGGCGGGGTTGGGATTTTTGGAATTCGAACCGATGCTGATCTACGAAAATGCGCAGACCGAAGCGGTGCTGGATGCCATTTGCGATGAACTGTCAAAGTCGCGGGATATGGTGCTTGAGGATATCGGCACCTACCTTGTGACCCACCCCAATGTCGAAGCGTTACGGCGTTTGCTGCGTTTTGGCGGCGTGGATTTCGTGGAATTCCTGCATTCCCTTGATGATTTGCCGGATCGCGCGCGACTTGCGGTTGCCGATCTTGAACTCCCGGCATTGGAGTTGCGTGAACATGCCGTCGATCAGTTCAGCCTGACTGTCAGGTCCCAGGGGGTTGAGGGGTTTGGACATGTTATGATGGGAATTTTGCGGACATTGGCCGATGACTATGGCGCATTGGTATTCCTGGAGCATCAGGGAGGGCGGCAAGGCGTGGAAACCATTGAAATTACTCTGATTGAAACGGCATTTGCCAAAGGTAGGAGTTTCGATCTGGGAGCACAGGTAGGGTAACGATGTTTGGAATTGATACGGTTTCCGAGGCTCTTGATTCACTGTGTCCGATGCATGTCTGGGTGAATGTGACCGGGCATATCACCCATGTCGGCCCGACCTTGCAAAAGCTGCGGCCCGACGCCCCGCTCGCCGGGCAACGGTTTCTGGAGGTGTTCGAATTGCGCCGCCCGCGCACGGTGACCTCTATGGCGGACCTTATGGCCTCCAGCGGGATCAAGCTGCACCTGCGTTTCAGGGATACGCCCCAGACCGATTTGAAAGGCATTCTTGTCCCGCTACCTGATGATCAGGGCGCTGTTGTGAATCTGTCTTTCGGGATTTCGATTCTGGAAGGGGTGCGGGATTACCAATTGACCAGTGCCGATTTCGCGGCGACGGATCTGACGATCGAAATGTTGTACCTTGTTGAAGCGAAATCCGCTGCGATGGAAGCGTCGCGAAAGCTCAATCTGCGTCTTCAGGGGGCAATGATCGCCGCAGAAGAACGTTCATTTACGGACACATTGACGGGGCTTAAAAACCGCCGGGCAATGGATCATATCCTGGATCAGTTGATCGAGGGGGGGAAGCCGTTTGCGTTGATGCATGTTGATCTGGATTTTTTCAAAGCGGTGAACGACACGATGGGGCACGCGGCGGGCGATCATGTGTTGGAACGCGTGGCCGAAGTGATGCTTGATGTCACCCGAAGCACGGATGTCGTGGCGCGGGTAGGTGGCGATGAGTTCGTGTTGTTGTTCGAGGGGGTGACGGACCCGGAGATCCTGCAAAATCTGGGCGCGCGTATTATCGAACGGCTTGAGGAACCGATTCCCTTCGAGGGTAAAACGTGCAGGATTTCGGCGAGTTGTGGCACGACCATTTCCACATTCTATTCCAAACCGGATAGCAAGGAGATGCTTGCCGATGCCGACCTGGCCCTTTACGCGTCAAAGCATAAGGGTCGCGCCTGTCATACTTTCTTTTCCAATGAACTTCGCACAGATAGCACCCTGCCGGGTGGGGCGATGCTCGCGTCTTAAAGCGTTCGCCCTTTAACCTGAAACAAGGAAAAGGGCGAACGCAGCGCGACATTTATGTGTTTCGCGCGTCCTGCCAAAAAACCGTGATTCAGGTTTTTCGCAGGACGTCTTAACAGTAGACCGCACATCCTTGAAAAGGGTCGGGCTTGAAAATAGTCAGGCCTGAAAACGGTCGGGCTATCCCCGCCACACCACGGTTTCGTCAAGCGTTGCACGCTCTGTTCGAAAACTGTTTGCGGGATGCGTTTTGTCCGCATAGCCAAACGAGATCGCTGCAATAACCAGCCGGTTTTCGGGAATATCGAACCATTGGTGCAGGAAGGGAGCAAAGCTTGCTACGGCCGCCTGTGGGATAGTTGCGATGCCAAGAGCTTGTGCGACAAGGGTGAAGGCGGTGATATACCCACCACAATCCAATGCGCCATACGCGCCCAGATCCGCTTCTGACGTGATCAAAGCCATGTGTGGGGCACCAAACAGATTGAAATTCTCCAACATCTGTTGAGCGGATGCAGCCCGATCACCGCGTTCGATACCAACCGCTTCGTAAAGCTGGAGGCCACAGGTTTTGCGCCGTTCCTGATAGACGCCGGTATATTGCCGCGGCCAATCAAGGTCGGGCTTTGCGGTTTGTGTCGTCGCAGTTTCATAAAGTGCGACCCGGAACCGATCAGTTTCCTCGCCTGAGGTAATGATCACCTGCCAGGGTTGGGCGTTGCACCAGGATGGAACATAGGCGGCCGCGCTCAGAAGTTTTTCAATCGTGGCGCGTTCTACGGGATCAGGCAGAAAGGCGCGACAGGAGTGACGCTTTTTCAAAACCGCAGCAAGTTTGTCGAATTCCTCTGTCATGCGGCCCCCTGTTCAACGGCGATGGCATAGCCGACCGCACCCGCGATAAGCAGACCCAAGATCACGGCAAAGCTGAGTTTCCATACCGACCAGGGGCGCTCTCCCTGAACTCTGCCGGTTTGGCCGTTGACGACAAAGCGATATGTTTTTCCACGATATTTGTACGCCGCCAGCCAGATGGGAAGCAGGATATGCTTGAATGCAACGTCCCTGACGTCCGTATTGATGTCATGAATGCGCTGGCGGTCGCCGCCGATATCGAATTTCACGTCTCGCTCGATCACACGCGCCATGTGGCGGCGGGCTTCGTCATATCCATCATCCAACGCGATGGTATAGCCTTCGGCATCGAACCCGGCCAGATATTCAGGCGCATAGGGTTGCAGGGCAGAGAGATCCCAGGGTTGAAGGGCATCGGTGAACCTTTTGGGGAGTGTTTTCGACGCCAACACCAACACGTCGTCAAAGAAGCGTGTGACGCGCCCGCGTGCGGATTGCCAACGCACCTTTTGAACCTGTTGTTGTACCCGTTTGCCATCTCGCATCACCGTACGGGTTTCATAATAGATTGTGCCCCGTTCCCCGGAATAGGTTGACGTTGTATCGGCGTCGAAGGTCCAGTAAGGGACATAAACCCCGCGCATCTTGCGCCCTTTGCGTGCGTATTGTTGCACCCCCCGTGGCGCGAACCAAAGGGCACCCAGCCATTCGGACATGGCTTCGCGGGCCTGTTTTTCCTCTAAAACAAAGGGGGCCACGGCCCGAGGTTTGATGTGGCGGTGCAGACCTGTGTCGATAACCACGGGGGTGCCACAGAATGGGCATTCGGCGGCGTGATCCTTATCCTCAAACGTGATCTGTGCCGCACAATTGGGACAGTGCGACAGGCGTGTCTCTTCCACGTCCTGCGCCGGCAACTGCGCCTCGAGCGCGCGGTGGAAATCCAGCTCGCGGATGGCATTCCGAGGCGCATCCTGGATGGAGTGCTCATGCCCGCAATGGTCGCAAACCAAGGCGTTGGTTTGTGGTGCAAAGCGATAGTCGGCACCGCATTGTTCGCACGGAAATCGTTGGTCAGAGACGGGCATGGATCACATCGGCCAATGAATGAATCGCAGTACGACGATGACTTGCTACCGTCCCGGGATCAACCTGTTTTGCACGAAGAGTTAAGGGCTTGGGTCTAGAATATCGACGTGGTCGGTTGAATTGGAGCGTTTGAATGTCTGGTGATGTTGTATAGGAGCACATCCGCAAAGCGATTGGGGCACATGGGGTGTGGAAACTATGGTTGCGGGTCGCAGCAGAAACCGCAAGCGAAGCTTTGAACGTGGATGACATTTGCAAGGATGACAAATACGAATTTGGAAAGATTTTGATCAAGGTTCGAAATTCCCAAGCAGGTAACGCGAATTACGATCGCATCTGCGCGCTTCATGCGTCCTTCCACGGCGAAGCAGGTAGAATTGCGAGCATGATCAACAAAGGGTAAAAGAGCCAAGCCCTCGCAGCGCTCGGTGGTGGGCGGGTGCTTTCTGAACGCTCTGAAGAATTGCGGGTGGCTTTGCGGGATTGGCGTGCCGATTTGCGGGCTGCCACCTTAAGCGGGGGGCGGGGGCGGCGGTAGGATGGTGAACAACCGTGCAATATCTGTTACCTGACCTGCAGATTTCCAGCCATCTTGCCCTGGGGTCCAGACAAGCGTATCCCGCGTCATCGTTCCATCCGCAGCCATCCGGCCCAGAGATGCCGTGGAAAACGGACCCTTGGTCTGGCCATTTTCCGCGATGTGCCAGACATGTTCCACAGGTGGGGGAGGCGGCGGCGCAATCGAGTTGGGTTGAGCGGCCTGGGCCACCGCAGGACGTGTGCCCCACGGTCCAACCTGCTGACCGATCTGCATCCCAAGCCCGGCACCCAATCCGGTTTGAAGCGCCGCAGCCCCGGCTCCGTCACGCCCAAGGGCCTCGGCGGCCTGAAATTGCATGTAGTTGGAAAGGTCGCCAACCACGCCCATCGAGGTTCGTTTGTCCATCACGGCTTCTACCGCATCGGGGAGCGAGATGTTTTCGATATAAAGCTCGGGGATTTCCAGCCCATATTCCGCCAGCACCGGTGCAATGTCACGCGCTACCAACCGACCCAGTTCACGGGTGTTTGCGGCCATGTCCAGGACGGGAATCCCAGCACGGGCGATGGTACGCGAAAATTCCTGAACAATGATATTACGAATCTGGAAGCTGATTTCATCCATTGTGAATTCGCCGTCGGTCCCTACGATTTCCACAAGGAAACGTGCCGGATCGGCGACGCGGATCGAATAGGTGCCAAAGGCACGCAGGCGCACCGGTCCGAATTCGGGATCCCGCGCGATGATGGGGTTTTTGGTGCCCCATTTCAGGTCCGAAAACCGCGTGGTGTTCACAAAATAGATTTCGGATTTGAACGGACTTTCAAACCCGTGATCCCAGTGGTTCAACGTTGTCAGGATCGGCATGTTGTTGGTTTCCAACATGTAAAGCCCCGGGGTAAAGACATCGGCCAACTGACCTTCGTGAACAAACACCGCCGCTTGGCCTTCGCGCACCGTCAGCTTGGCACCATATTTGATCTCATGACCTTCCCTTTCAAAACGCCAGACCAGCGTATCGCGGGTGTCGTCAGTCCAATGGATAACGTCGATGAATTCTCCGGTGAGAAAGTCGAAAATTCCCATGTTAGTCTCCTGTCGGGCGTTGGCGATCAGAAAGTCTGACCCGTTAACTCAGTTGCGATCTGGCGGATGATCGGGCGGGCCTGTTTAATTGACATGCCCGGTGTCAGGCGCCGGTCATACAGCATTTTGAGAAGCATTTCGTCATGTGTGGTCAACAAGGCGAATTCATCGTCGTCGTTGAAGATCGAGGGCCGGGCCGCAGGGCTGTCATTGGCAAGGCCAAGCCCCTGTGCCAGTTCTTCATGATAGCACGAGCGCCGCATCAGATCAGGATGTTCGGCACGCACCAAAGCGATGGCCATGCGATGTTGATTGGGGTCAGCTTCGGATGGAAACGCAAGCACAAGACAGTGGATCGGTCGCGGCAGGCTTTGGAATACCGACATGGCGGTTTCCGACAATCCGGGGGCAAGCTGTCGAACGCGGTTGACCACGAAATCGGTATCATCTGCGCTTGCCACCAACACGTGAAAATTGGCGCTGTCGGATCGTGTGATGCCGACCGGATGCCCCGTCACCCGACCAAGACGGGCGGCGTAGTTGGAAATAATCGCCGCATCACGGCTCCGAATGGTGTCGGAAACCGAGGGCCCGAATTCGGCACGCATCCGAACCGGCCGCACCCAACGGTGCAGGGCCCCTGCGACCCCATCGGCGCGGCTTAGCGACCCCCGCGCGTGTTCGTCGTAAAACGCGATACGGATGAAGTTGTTTTCAAGTTCGTGAGGGCCAAATTGTGTGTCTGGTCCACCGCCGTCCTGGCGCAACAATCCGCGCGCCAACAGGTCTTGTTGCACACGCCCGTAATAGCGGCTCAGCGCCTCGCTTTTCGCAGAGGGGGCTGATGGTTTTTGCGCGGGTGCCGGGGGCTTGGGTTTGACCAAACCCACTGGTCGGGTAAGTGGTTTCAGCGTCGGTTCAACAGAGGCCGTGCCAAGGCAGCCGGCCAGAAACAAAGCCAGCCCCGAAACGGTAATCGAACGAAGAAGTAGACGCTGAAACCTCAAAATCAGCCCCCTGTGACCGAATTGCCAGCGGTGTCTCCGAGTCCGGTTTTACGGGCCTTGGCAGAGGCGAGCGTGTCGCGCAGGTCCGCTTCCATTTTCTTGAGATCCGCTTCGGCGGCTGCACGGCGCGCCTTGCCCTCATCGGCAATCAGGAGGCTTTCTTCGATGGTTCCGATCAGGTCGGCATTGGCCTGTTTCACCGCGTCGATATCAAATACGCCGCGTTCCATTTCCTCGCGGATCATTTTGTTGCTTTCGCGCAGATTGGCGGCGTTGGCCGTCAAAAGCTCGTTGGTCAGGTCGTTGGCGTCGCGCACGGCGGCGGCCGCTTCGGCGCTGCGCTGGATTGTAACGGCTTGGGCCAGCTGAGTTTCCCATAGGGGCACGGTATTGACGAGGGTCGAATTGATCTTGGTCACCAAAGACTTGTCGTTTTCCTGCACCAATCGGATCGAAGGCAGCGATTGCATGGTCACCTGTCGGGTGAGCTTCAGGTCATGGACACGGCGCTCCAGATCATCCCGCGCGGCGCGCAGGTCACGCAGTTCCTGCGCCTTCATGACCTGATCTTCTTCGGCGGCGACCTCAACTTCGGCCTGTTTTGCAGGGATGACCTCTTCGTCCAACACGCGCAATTTCTCTTCACCCGCTGCGATGTAAAGCGCCAGTTCATCATAGAAGGTCAGCGTTTTTTCATAGAGCATGTCGAGCGATTTGATGTCCTTGAGCAGGGTATGCTCATGCGACAAAAGGTTGTCAGTGATCTTGTCGATCTGACCCTGAATGGTTTCAAAACGCGCGGTGAACTTGGCAAAGGGTGCGGCGCGTCCCAGCAGTTTTTCCCACCATTTACGTTCGCGACGCACGTCCAGCTCGCTGACCGAAAACCCACGGATCGTGGTGACAATACTGCGCAGGCTGTCACCTGCGGGGCCAACATCTTTGTTGCGCACGCCGTTCAGCATGGCCTGGCTGATTTCCTGCAATTCGGCCTGGGCCGCAGAGCCGAAATGAATGATCGAACTGGTGTCGGACATGTCCAGTTCGGCCATGCGTTCGGTAATCTCGCGGCTGACGTCCCCCTTCGCGTCGGCCAACGGCACAATCTCGTCGGCGTTTGTGGGTTCGGGCAGGATCACGGCGTTGACTTCTTCGACAAGCGTCAGCGCGTCTTGTGCCTGTTTCTGGATCGTGGTCGACATCGGGTGTTACCTCACTGTGTTTTTGTCTCAGTCGAGACGAATGCCCTCGCGCTGCAAACGGTCCCGCAGCACGTCGATTTCAATGGACAGGTCGCTGCGATCATCTAGGAGAAGGGCCTGGGTTTTTGCCCCAAAGCTGTCTTCCAGATCGGTCAGAAGCAGCATATAGTCCGCCCGCGCCTGGTCATCGCGAATGCGCCCGTAGAGATCGGCAAATTTGACCGTCGCGTCGCGGGCACCCTGCAGATAGACGCCCATGAATTTACGCGCAGCAGTCAGGTCGCGCGGATCCTCTTCCACCGTGCGCAGCAGATCGCGCACCCTAGTCTGAAACTGATCGACACGCGCCTCTGCCTCGCGATCCCCTGACCGTTTGATGGCGTCACTCATCGCTGTCAGGTGGTCTTCCGCAGTTGCCACCATACGGGCGACGCGGTCGGTCTGGAATTCGTCCACACCTTCCATCCCCTTGTTTTTCATCGGGTCGGGGCCGAAGGTCAGGAAATGCAGAACGGTGCCCACAAGGCCATAAAGCAGAGGCTCGAGCAATCCACCGGACGCGGCAAACCCGGCAAGAGCCAAGCCGCCGCCGGTGAACAGAGAGCCGAGCAACTTGCGCGGCAAGGCCGGGCGGCGCGCGATTTTACGGGCCTCATACGCCTCTTGTGCCAGCAATCCGTCGCGGGTTAGCCACGCGGCCAAAAGCAACAGGCCAAGCGCGGCAAGATTAAGCACCAGCGCCGTGGGGCCGTTTCCAAACGCGGACCAGATCAGGGGAAGCGGAGCAAGGAACAACAGATTGACGCGGCCACCGGCACGGGTGCGTTTGGCACCACGATAGGCTCCGATCTCACCCGTTTCGCTTTTCGGGCTGTATTTCCCACCGTATTTCTGTGCCATCACACACCCCCCGCAATCGAGACATATAGTATGAGTATGACAAGCAGGACAAAGGCCAGTTTTTGAAGTCCGGTTTCGCTCATGTCACCCCCAATGGCACCTGTTCCTTTGAGCATCGCCAATAACTTAGGGGACATGGCCGCGGGGCGCTAGGGGGAAGATGACGGCAGGCGGATCATCTCCGCCTGCCTTGGGGGTCAGTGTGGGGGTCAGTGGTTGGCGTGGCGCTCAGCGTTGAGCTTGCGCGAATAGCCAGATTGCAGAAATTCCACGACGAAAAGAACGATGACCGAGAAATAGAATGTGGTCTTGGACATCGGAATGACCTCATAGCCGAAGAATTTCAACGCCATGGAATGGTCATGGGTGGCGTGTGCGGCGGCCTGTCCGGCCTCGCCCAACAAAACCACACCCACGATCAACAGGATGAACAGGCCAAGCACCTCGTACATCCGATTCTTTTCCAGGAACGCGGTCACACCGTCGGCCAGCAAAAGCATTGCGGCACCGGAAAGCAGGATCGCCGTGGCGAGAATCGGGAACACGTCAGTAATCGCCAGCGCCGACAGTACCGAGTCAAACGAGAAGATCAGGTTCATCATGACGATCAGCATCACCACTTGGGCCGCCGATTTGCCGGATTTGTTGCCCACATCGGTTTCAAGGTGGTCGACGGTCAACATGTGGCTGATTTCTTTCACAGCCGTGTAGATGATAAACACGCCCCCAACGATGAACACGACAGTGGCAAAGTTCATCCCACCCTCGATCACACCTTTCCAATCAAAGACATAGAAGGGTTCAGACAGCGTTTCGATCAACTGCATCATCGCAAACAACAGCACAACGCGCAGGATAACGGCGATAATGATGCCCCAGAACCGCACGGCCTTCTGGCTGGCCAGCGGCGCACGTTGGGATTCGATGGAGATATAGAGAAGGTTGTCAAACCCAAGCACGGCCTGAAGAAAAATCAGCATCAACAGGTTGCCGAGGTTTTCGGGGGTCAGCAGATCAGCGAACATGTCACGTCCCTTGTTAAATCAACATTGAACGCAGGGATAACCCATCGTCGCGGCAAAATAAACGCGCCCCTTGGGGGAATGTCAGGCTTTTCTTCTCCGCACCGGTTTACGGCGCGGTTTGGCGGGGCTTCCCGACTTGTTGTCATCCCGATCCATGCCCAGTTGGTCGCGAAGCACGCGGCGGCGCACTTCTTCTACCGCACCGGGTTTCAGCGGGCCTAACTGAAACGGACCGTAAGACACCCGGATCAGCCGGTTGACCGTCAGGCCCACGGCTTCCATCGCGCGACGGATTTCGCGGTTTTTGCCTTCGCGCAAGGCAACCGTGGCCCAGGCATTGGCTCCTTGCTGGCGATCAAGGCTGACAATCATCGGTTGGAACTTTTCGCCATCAATGGTCAACCCGTCGCGCAGGGGTTGGAAGGTGGCATCTGTGGGCCGCCCTTTGATCCGCACGCGGTATTTGCGCAACCAACCCGTGGATGGCAGCTCGAGTTTGCGTTTCACGCCGCCATCATTGGTCAAAAGCAACAGGCCTTCGGAGTTGAGATCAAGTCGCCCCACCGTCATGACGCGTGGCAGATCTTCGGGCAGGTCATCAAAAATTGTCGGCCGCCCCTGTTCGTCGCGATTCGTGGTCAGCAACCCCGTGGGCTTGTGATAGAGCCACAGCCGCGCAGGCTCGGGCGCATCCAGAGGCGTGCCATCGACGATGATCTTGTCCTTGGGCGTCACGTTTAGCGCTGCGCGCGCGATCACCTCGCCATTCACCGTGACGCGACCGGCTTCGATCATACGTTCGGCTTCGCGACGGCTTGCGCGTCCTGCGCGTGCGATCACCTTGGCGATCCGTTCTCCGGGAGGGGTTTTTTGGCTCATGGCCCACCATGTAACGGATCAGAGGGGGTTGCGAAAGCCCGAGATGCGGGGCAGGGAGATGAGATGGAATTCAACGGCCACATGCGACTGGCGCTGGAACAGGCGCAAAGTGCCGCGCAGCGGGGCGAGGTCCCGGTGGGCGCGGTGCTTGTCGGACCGGGGGGAGATGTCGTGGCAGTTGCAGGCAACCGCACCCGCGAGCTTTGTGATCCCACGGCCCATGCCGAAATTCTGGTCATCCGTCAGGCTTGTACCGCGCTTGGGGTGGAACGGCTGCCCGATCACGATCTCTATGTTACGCTTGAGCCCTGTCCGATGTGTGCAACTGCAATCTCTGCGGCGCGGATCAGGCGGCTTTATTATGGGGCGTCCGACCCGAAAAGTGGCGGTGTGGAACATGGTGCACAGGTGTTCACCCATGCCCAATGCCACCATGTGCCCGAAATTTACGAAGGTATTCGCACTGCGGAAGCCGCCAGATTACTGAAGGCGTTCTTTGCTAGGCTGCGTTAGAGCGCCCGGCCTATCCCCCGCAAATCCCCTGAAGGCGCAGCCAATCGGCATCCGAAATCAACGGATCCGGTGCGGATGTGGCAAAGGGATCCGCTTCGATCAACGGCAACGTTGTTTCGCCAGAAGGGTCAAGCGCAAAGGCAAACGGGGTGGACCGTACCGACCACGCCCTGAAACCTGCGAGAAGGGTGGCGTGTTCGACGGGCTCAACACTCGCGGTCAACATCTGTTCGGCATAGCTGTCCAGATTTGATTCGGTCAACGCACCGGTGGTTAAAAGCCGCGCGCTGGCAAAGGGTCCCAATGCCGACAGAAGCCTGTCGAGAGGGTCGTTCAACTGTGCCTTGAGGTGTTCGCGAATGATGTATCCGGCGGCGACATCGGGTTCTTCGAAATCTTCAAATACCGCACGGTTCAAAAGGATGATGCCGCCAGGCAAATGGGCCGCATCACGCACTCCGCCGCGCAGCACAATCAGCCGTGCCGGGCCTTCAACCGCGGGCAGGCGACTGGCTAGGTGCGCAAGCGCGGCCTGTGCGTTCGGGTCATTGCAGGGGCGACCGGCCACACGGGAAATCCGGGCGGCGAGGGCATCGCCGATCTCGGTGCGCTTGACCTTTGGGACCACCGAAACCGTGTGCTCGCGCAGCGCACCGGGAAGCCAGAAAATCGCCATGGCAACGACGACAAGGACAGAAAGGCTAAGCGATACCAGTCGTAGACGTCCGGGATGCGGGCGCGCACGTTCCACCGCGATCCGCAGTTTTTCCATGGCTGCGATCATTTCGGCCTCATCCTCGGCAAGCTCAAGCGTTTCACCGGGGTCCCCATCGGGGTGATAGAGCGCGGGGAATTTGCCCGGATTGCCCCGCTCGACAGCGGGAATGGACCAATGGGTCAATGCCCGGTCATTCAGGTCGGAAATCGTCAGCGTCGCCTCGCCAATAGAAACCACCACCTCGCGGCGTTGTTCTTCCGGTGACTGGCGCCAGAGGCCCGTGGCCTCGATCCTGTCATAGGCTGTAAGTGCTGTCATGTGCGGGCCTGCTCTGCCTCGGTTTTGCCTAAGGCTAACACAACCGGCACCTCCGGGGCAATCTTGGCAGACTGCCCCGAAAAGAAACGGGTCAGGCGGGTTTGAAACCCATACGTGCCAAGACCATTGCCGCCGGGCAGAACCCCGTGAATGCGGATTGCAACATGTTGGCCCCTACGAACACGGTGAGCCAGACGAAGTGTGGCGATACGAAAACGGTTAAAATGACCGACAGAAGAACCATAAACCCGGCGAAGGCCAGAACGGCGTTGCTTAGCGACATCAGAATTTTCCTTTTGTGAGTTCGGGCACCTGAACACCCCTTACATTCTATTATGGGAATATAAGGGGTGCAGTGCAAGGGCCCTGACGTCGCAGGGGGCTCAGATTTTCTTTGCACGGGCCCGGAGTTCGAATTTCTGAATTTTCCCGGTAGAGGTTTTGGGAAGTTCTTCGAAAACGACCTTCTTGGGGGTTTTGAAGCCAGCAAGGCGTTCACGGGCGAAGGCGATGATCTCGGACTCTTCCGCGGTATGCTCGTCTTTCAGTTCGACAAAGGCACAGGGGATTTCGCCCCATTTTTCATCCGGTTTCGCAACAACGGCGCAAAGTAATATCGAGGGATGGCGCATCAACACACCTTCAACCTCAATCGAGCTTACGTTTTCACCGCCGGAGATGATGATGTCCTTGGCCCGATCCGTGATCTGAATATAGGTATCGGGGTGTTGCACCGCGACGTCGCCGGAATGGAAATAGCCGCCCTGGAAGGATTCGGACGTGGCGCGGGGATTTTTCAAATACCCCTTCATCACCGAATGCCCCCGGATCATGATTTCACCCTGAGTCACGCTGTCCATCGGCACCTGATCCATGGTGTCTGGGTCCAGCACGGTGATATCTTCCATCATTGGCATCAACACACCGGTGCGGGCTTTGATCGCGGCGCGCGCGTCCTGGGCCAATTCGTCCCATTCGTCTTTCCATAGGCATTCGGTGACGTGGCCATAGGTTTCGGTCAACCCGTAAACCTGTGTCACGTTGAACCCCAAAGGTTCAATCGCGGCCAGTGTGGCCGCCGGAGGAGGGGCCCCCGCCGTGAACACTTCGACAACGTGATCGAATTCCCGGCGTTCTGACGGTTCCGCATTTACGATGGCGTTCAACACGATGGGGGCACCGCCAAAATGGGTGACGCCTTCGTCTGCGATAGCGTCATAGATCGCCTTTGCGGTGATGTCGCGGCAACACACTAACGTGCCACCGATCATCGGCATCATCCAGGTGTGGTTCCAGCCGTTGCAATGAAACAGCGGCACGATGGTCAGGTAAACGGGATGCAGCACCATGCGCCAGCTCACGACGGTGCCCATCGTCATCAGATAAGCGCCGCGATGGTGATACACTACACCCTTGGGCCGCCCGGTCGTGCCCGAGGTATAATTCAAGGCAAGGCTTTCCCATTCATCCGCAGGCATGATCCAGTCAAAATCCGGGTCGCCCGAGGCCAGGAGGGTCTCGTAATCCTGGTATTTGCCCGTGGCGTGGACACCTTCGTGATCATCCGGCACCTCGATCAGAAGGGGGGGAGGCCCCACCATGTCTTCCACCGCGGCCACGACAACAGGCAGAAATTGCGGGTCGACCAGAACCACTTTGGCTTCGCCGTGGTCAAGGATATGGCTGATCGTGGCCACGTCCAGACGGGTATTGATCGTGTTCAGGATCGCGCCACAGGCGGGCACACCGAAATGGGCCTCGGCCTGAGCCGGGATGTTGGGCAACACGGTGGCCACCACATCACCTGGCTCCACACCAAGCGTGGTCAGGGCCGAGGCAAGCCGGGTCACCCGATCATAATACTCGGAATAGGTTTTGCGGTGGTCGCCATGTACAACCGCCAACCGGTCGGCAAAAATATCCCGCGCGCGCCGTAAATGTGACAACGGTGTCAGCGGAATATGGTTTGCTGCGTTTTTTTCAAGCCCGGTTTCATCGCGTAGCCAGCCCATCAAAAGCCCCCCTGGTTTATCGGTCCCGATTCTTTGGACCCTGTCGGTTTCGAAACAGATTATTGATGGGGATGGGGGTTTGAAAAGGTAAGAAAACAACCAGATTGCGCGAACGATGCCGGAAACACGCCCAATCGCGGCCGCCGGACTGATGGTGTTCGGCATGTTGGTGATTGGATTCATTGATAATTTTATCGACCGGTTGAGGCAGTCTATCAGTCTTTGGCAGTTTCTGACCCTGCGATTTTGCTATTGGTGCTGGCGTTGACCTGATCCCGGACCGGGCGGTGCCGGCTTTTTGACCCGTGGCTGGGCCTGGCTCCCCGATCCGGTGATTTGGCCCATCCTGATCATGCAATTCGTGGAAACGTTGACCGGCGTGTTTTGTCTGATCAGGGCCTGTCAGTGGGGGAGTCGAGCTTTGTTCGCGTGCTGGAATACTTGATCATGATTTTTGGACCGGCCTTTGCCTATCTGTTGTTTGGAGACAGGCTGGATGTCCGGCAATTACTTGGTATTGGCATGATCGCTTTGGCCGGAATCATTAACGCGCTGCGGTTTCAGTAAAGTGCCCCGGTAGGGTGGAATCCCCGGGGTGCGATGGGATAGCGTGGTGCCATGATACTCTCACGCGGTCGCCGCTATATCTTTATTCACATCCCCAAAACCGGAGGCACGGCCATGGCGCAGGCGTTGGAAACCCGCGCGATGAAGGATGACATTCTGGCCGGGAACACGCCAAAGGCGAAGAAGCGACAACACAGGCTTGTGGGGTTGGGCTCAAAGGGGCGGATTTGGAAACATGCGACCCTTGATGATCTCATGGGGTTGGTTGAGCCGCGAGAGTTGGACGACATGTTCGTCTTTACCCTGGTGCGCAATCCGTGGGACCGAATTGTCAGCTACTATCACTGGCTGCGCGAACGAAATTTCCAACATGCTGCGGTCGGGCTTGCGCAGAATCTGGAATTTGCGGAATTCGTGGCGCATCCCGAGATTTCGGCCTCGCTGCGCTACTATTCATATCAATCCTATTTGACCGTGGATGGGGTTTGTCATGGGCATTTCCTTCGGTTGGAGCATTTTCATGAGGATGCGCAACCGCTCTGGGACCATCTGGGGTTTACGTTGGATTTACCACGTCTCAACCGCTCGGATCGGAATGTGGATTATCGGACTTACTATGATGAGGCATTGGCGGCCCATGTGGCGCGAATCTGTGCTCAGGATATCGCCCGGTTTGGCTATTCATTCGAAAACACACAGTAAGCTGCTGATGATCTTGAGGTATAGCTGACGGGAGTGGATTTTGATCCCAAAATCCGCGAAGCATCAGCATAAAATCAGAGACCTATAGTCAAAAGGCACAATCAGAATTGTGTCGTTTGGCTATAATTCGGCTTGGATGGCGAAGTTGTGCCGACCCTGGCAACAGTGCTGCGTTTTTCTTCCCCCACAAGGAGAAAGGCGCAGCGACGGGGCTGCGCCTTTCTCGTTTTACTGACAGGTGAGGATCAGGCGGCTTCGGCTTGACCCCCGAAACGGCCATAGAAGGTTTGACCTTTTTCCGCCATTTCACGCAGCAGCGCAGGACAGGCAAAGCGGTCACCATAGGCAGCGGTCAGTTCGTCACACCGTTGCGCCGCATATTCGGCACCGATGATGTCGAGCCATGAGAAGGGGCCACCCGACCACGGGGCAAAGCCCCAGGCCAGAACCGCGCCTACGTCACCTTCACGGATGTCTTCCAATACACCTTCTTCCAGCGCCCGCACGGCTTCCAGAACCTGAGCGAACATCAAACGCTCCTGTACTTCCTGCACGCTTGGTTGCTCATCGGCCAGCGGGTATTTGTCGTGGATACCTTGCCAGTAGCCCAGACGCTTGCCCTTTTCGTCATAGTCGAAGTAACCGGCCTTGGCCTTGCGGCCCAAACGGCCCTTTTCTTCCATCCACACGATAAGATTGTCGGCCTCGGAGGCGGGGTAGTCGTCGCCCATCGCCGCCTTGGTGGCGCGCATGATCTTGGTCGCCAGATCAATCGAGGTTTCATCGCCCAACTGGATCGGTCCCACGGGGAAGCCCAGTTGACGCGCCGCGTTGTCGATCAGAACCGGGGCAACGCCTTCGGTGATCATCCGCGTGGCTTCGTTGCCATAGGGAATGATGCAGCGGTTGCAGTAGAAGAACCGTGCATCGTTGACCACGATTGGGGTTTTGCGGATCTGGCGCACGTAATCCAGTGCTTTTGCGACCGCGCGCGGACCGGTTTCCTTGCCCTTGATGATTTCCACCAGGAACATTTTCTCGACGGGCGAGAAGAAGTGGATGCCGATGAACTGTTCCGGGCGGCTCGATGCCTTGGCCAGATCAGAGATTGGCAGGGTCGAGGTGTTGGAGGCAAAGATGCAATCCTCGGGGATGACCGCTTCGACCTTCTTGGTCATCTCGGCCTTGACCGCCGGGTCTTCGAACACCGCCTCGATGATCAGGTCACAGCCCTCAAGTTTGGCCAGATCCGCCGTGGCGGTGATATTGGCCAACAGCGCGGCTTTCTTTTCTTCGGTGGCTTTCTTGCGGGCGATGCCCTTGTCCATATAGGTCGCCGAATAGGCTTTGCCACGTTCGGCGGTTTCATCGTCGCGGTCGATCAGGACAACTTCCATCCCGGCCTGAGCCGAGACCAGCGCGATGCCCGCACCCATCATGCCCGCGCCCAAAACGCCAACTTTTCTGACCTTCTGATCCTCGATCCCCTTGGGACGTACGGCACCTTTCTCCAGCGCCTGCTTGTTGATGAACAGCGACCGGATCATGGCCGAAGAAGAGGGGTTCAGGAGCAGGTTGGTGAACCAGCGTGCCTCGATCTTCAATGCCATGTCAAAGGGCACCAGCGCGCCTTCGTAAACAGCCGAAAGAACCGCCTTGGCAGCCGGGAAGGCACCTTGGGTTTCCTTGTGGACCATCACGTTTGCGCCCATGAAGGTCATGAAACCCGAGGGGTGGTAAGGCGCGCCGCCGGGCATCTTGTAGCCTTTGGCGTCCCAGGGTTTCAGGATGTCGGCATCCTTGGCGTTCAGAACCCATTCACGGGCTGCGGCCATTGGATCGTCCGATACCTCGTCAATGATCCCGGCCTTGGCCGCCTTTTCGGGCGACAGGGATTTGCCTTGCAGAAGGAACGGTGCCGCCGCCATCGCGCCCAGCTTGCGCACCATACGCGTGGTGCCGCCACCGCCGGGGAACAGGCCGACCATGATTTCGGGCAGGCCGATCTTGGCCTTGGGGTTGTTGGCGGCAAAGATGCGGTGCGTGGCCAGCGGGATTTCAAGCCCAATGCCCATGGCGGTGCCGGGCAGAACCGACACGATCGGCTTGCCGCCCTTGTTGGTCTTGGCATCCATGCCGGCGCGTTCGATCTTGCGCAGCAGGTGGTGCGTGCTCATGATCCCGTTGAACAGGTTCTCGGCCGGATCACCGTCGCCTGCGTTGCGCATGTCGGCGAGCACGTTCAAATCCATGCCCCCGGCGAAATCGGGTTTGCCCGACGTGAGGATCGCGCCTTTGATCGTGTCATCGGCCAATACGGCGTCGATACAGTCGTTCAATTCCTTGAACCCCTGTTCGCTGCCCACGTTCATGGTTTTGCCTTCGCAATCCCATGTGATGATTGCGACGCCATCAGCGTCTGTTTTCATTGTGAATTCGGTCATGTAAGCCTCCGTTCTGGGCTATTTGTGTTCATTGTTCCGGCCGGGCAGGTCGCGCTCGAATTGCCCGGATTTAGAAATTGTCGCCCGCCCAAGGGTCCAGTCGATATGTCCAGGCGAGCTTTGGATTCTGGCGATCTTTCACTCGTGGTTGACCAGAGGCAGATGAAATGGGTCGTGAACGGACCGACCACGCGATTGGCGTGTTCGAGAATGTTCGTTTTAACCTCAATGGTCATCCGCGTCGGCCCTTCAGGCGTGATGATCAAACCCGTTCGATGATCGTTGCGGCACCCATGCCGGACCCGATGCAAAGCGTGGCCAGACCGACCTCTTTGTCCGAGCGTTCCAGTTCGTCCAGCAGGGTTCCGAGGATGATGGCACCGGTGGCCCCCAGCGGGTGGCCCATGGCAATCGAGCCGCCATTCACGTTGACCTTGTCGTGGCCCACGTTGAACGCCTGTTCGAACCGCATCACGACCGAGGCAAACGCTTCGTTCACCTCAAACAGGTCGATGTCGTTGATGTCCATGCCGTTATCACGAAGGATCTTTTCGGTCACCGGAACCGGCCCGGTCAACATGATGGTCGGATCAGTGCCGATTTTGGCGGTTGAACGCACACGCGCGCGGGGTTTCAGGCCGGTTTTCTCACCAAATTCCTTATTGCCGATCAGAACGGCGGCGGCCCCGTCCACGATGCCAGAGCTGTTGCCGGCGTGGTGGATGTGGTTGATCCGCTCAAGATGCGGGTATTTCAGCAGGGCAATGGCATCAAAGCCGGGCATGACTTCGCCCATCTGCTGGAACGACGGGTTCAGGCTGCCGAGGCTCTGCATATCGGTGCCCGGGCGCATGAATTCGTCATGGGCCAGAATGGTCAGCCCGTTCACGTCCTTGACCGGCACGATGGTCTTGTCAAACCGATTGTCATCCCACGCGGCCTTGGCGCGACGCTGGGATTCCACGGCCATGGCATCGGCCTGGTCCCGGGTGAACCCGTATTCGGTGGCGATGATGTCGGCCGAAATGCCCTGGGGTACGAAATAGTTGTCGATGGCAATCGACGGATCCACGGCAATCGCGCCGCCATCCATGCCCATGGGCACGCGGCTCATCGCTTCTACACCACCGGCGATATAGGCGTCGCCAGCCCCGCCGCGCACCTGGTTGGCGGCCATGTTCACCGCTTCCAGCCCGCTGGCGCAGAAACGGTTGATCGACACACCGGGGATCGATTCATCGAGATCCGAAGCCAGAACGGCGGTCCGGGCAAGGCACGCGCCCTGTTCCGCCACCTGGGTCACGTTGCCCCAGATCACGTCTTCGACCGCGTGACCGTCAAGATCGTTGCGCTCTTTCAATGCGTTGAGCGCCACGGCGGACAGTCGGGCGGCGGTTACTTCGTGCAACGAGCCGTCCTTGCGGCCTTTGCCACGCGGAGTGCGCACGGCGTCGTAGATATAGGCTTCTGTCATTTGAAGTTTTCCTTTCAGTGTCTGAATTTATGTGTTCGGCGTCCCAGACCCGCGAGGCGCGGAGGCCGGGTTTCCATGGGTTTCGGGTTCACCGCGACGCGCGGCGAGGTCCGAGGGGGTGCCGGGCATCAGGTCATAGGGATGTTTCCACCCCGGCGTGGTTTCGATATTGCCAAGCCAACGGTCGATATTGGGCCATTCCGCCCGTGCGAACCCAAAGGGCTCGGGGTAGAACAGGTAGCCACAACAACTGAGGTCTGCGTTGGTCATGGCGTCGCCCACGATCCAATCGCGCCCCTCAAGATGTGCATTCAGCGTGGCATAGGCTGCCTTGAGCCGACCCTGTAGAAAGCCGATCACATCGGCGGGGCGCTTGTCTTTTGGTAGAAAATTCATCAGGAAACGCGTCATGCCCGCCTGACTGGAGAGCTTGTGATTGTCCCAAAGAACCCAACGCAGGACTTCGTATTTTTCGTCCCCCTGGCCCCCGAATTTGCCGCTTTTGTCCGTGATATATTGCTGAATCGCACCGGATTGAGACAGGCGCAGGTCGCCGTCAATCAACAGAGGCACCTCACCCATCACGTTCATCCCGCGATATTCCGGGCTTCGCGCAGCGCCGCCAAAGAAATCGACAAAAACCGGTTCCCATGCCAGCCCGCTCAGCTCAAGCGCCAATGCGGCTTTGTAGGCGTTACCGGATTCGCCGAAACAATGCAGTTTTAGGGTCATGACGTTCACTCTTCTACCTGATGTTCGCGGATTTGAGTTCGGGATAGGCGGCCTTGATGTCCACCTCGTGTGACGGCTTTTCGACCCGGACCAGATACCACTTGCCACCCTCTTCGATGGCAAGCGTATTGTTGGATTGTTTCAAGCGCTTACCATATGCCGTGAGGTCGGTCGTGGTTGGCAGGATGGCATAATGGATCGCCCCGGCCTGATGGATCTCGGGCGCGTTCGTTTGCATTGAATAGCTGTGCAGTTTTGTGTTTTTCATCAACTGCGCGGTGGTGTCCGTCAACAGCCTGCGCAGCTCTCTCTGGCTCATTCCCGACCGTTTGGCCAACCGCGCAACAAGGCGCGGGGGCATGACGCTTGTCACGGTCGCGTAATCGCCGGCATGAAAGGCCGCATTGAACCCATCCACCCGCGCCCGCAGCCGCGCGGCGCGCTCTGTTTCAACCACAGTTGACCCGCCGCCCGTGGGGGCCATCTGTATCTGGTCCACAGCAGGCTGGCACGCGCCAAGCGCAAGGATCAGGGGCAGGGATGTGGCAAGCTTTTTCATGTGATCCGTGTTTACCTGTCGTTCACAAGGAGCGGGAGATCAGCTCTTTCATGATTTCATTGGTGCCGCCGTAAATCCGCTGGACCCGCGCATCGGCCCACATTTCGGCCACCGCGTATTCCTGCATGTAGCCATAGCCGCCGTGCAGTTGGACACATTCGTCAAGCACCTCGCATTGGGTGTCGGTCAGCCAGTATTTCGCCATAGCCGCCTTTTCGACGGTCAATTCGCCACGCATATGTTCGGCAATGCATTCATCCAGAAACGCGCGGCCCACGGCCAGCTTGGTTTTGCATTCGGCCAGCTTGAAGCGGGTGTTCTGAAACTGGGTGAGAGGGCCGCCAAACGCCTCGCGTTCCTTGCAATATGCGACTGTGCGTTCGATGGCACCCTGCATGGCACCCACGGCACCGCAGCCGATGATCAACCGCTCCTGAGGCAATTGCTGCATCATCTGGTAAAATCCCTGACCCTCGACCCCACCAAGGATGTTTTCAGGCGGGATTTCAACATTGTCAAAGAACAGCTCGGATGTATCGGCGGCATGAAGCCCAACCTTTTCAAGGTTACGGCCCCGGGTGAAACCAACGGCCCCCTGCGCTTCGACCACCACGAGTGTTGTGCCCTTGGCCCCCTGGGACGGATCAGTCTTGGCGGCCACGATGATCAGATCAGCGTGCTGGCCATTGGAAATAAAGGTTTTCGACCCGGTCAGGCGATAAGAGTTGCCCTCTTTCACCGCGCGGGTTTTCAACTTCTGAACATCCGACCCGGCGGCAGGTTCGGTCATGGCCAGCGCCGCCACCATTTCGCCCGTCACCATCTTGGGCAACCAGCGCTGTTTCTGGTCCTCGGTGCCATAGGCAAGGATGTAATGCGCGGCGATGCCGGAATGGATGGGGTTGCCCCAACTGGCGATGTTGGCGCGTGGGGCTTCCATCATGATCACGGCCTCGTGGCCGAAATCACCCCCGGCACCGCCATATTCTTCGGGGATCGACGGGCAAAGCAGGCCAAGCGCGCCTGCTTCGTTCCAGGCCGAGCGGTCCATTTCCCCTTGTGCCCGCCATGTGCCAAAACGTGGGGCCCATTCATCATTGATGAATTTTGACGTCATCTCTGCGAGCATCTGGTGTTCTTCAGTCATCCATACAGATGTCATTGGCGATCCCCTCCCAAGGCGCTATTTCTTGCGTGCATCCAGTTCCGAATTGAACATGCGCAGCCTGACGGTCAAGTTTTCAGCGTTGGTGACGCTTTCGAAATTTTCAAACAGAAACGACAGGGCCTCGCCTTCGTCCAGTCCCGCGTCACTGGCAAAACGTTTGAGACGCCGATAGCCGTCTTCGGTCATCGCCACCGGAAAGCGGCGGGTGAGGCGAAAACGTTTGGGCATCGGTGTCCTTTCCTGGACGAACTGGGTGGGCTTGATGCCCACCCATTGGATTTAGAACTGGTCTGCGGCCAGGGCCATCACCGGATCGGCACCGCTTTCGATACGGGCCAGGTGCATGGCCGTCGCAGGCAGTCGGCGTGCCATATAATAACGCCCGGTGGCCAGCTTCGTCTCGTAAAACGCGACGTCAGAGGCACCGTTTGCCAAAGCCTCAATAGAGGCTTTCGCCATGCGGCCCCATACCAGCCCAAGGCAGACATGGCCAAACAGGTGCATGAAGTCATTGGACCCGGAGAGCGCATGGTTGGGGTTCTTCATGCCGTTCTGCATGAAGTACATGCCCGCCGCCTGAAGATGTTTGGACGCTGTTTTAAGCGGCTCGACAAATTCCGCCATTCCTTCGATGTCGCTGTTTTCCTTGCAGAAATTCTTGACCAGCTCGAAGAAGGCCATGACGTGCTTGCCACCATCCTGCGCCAGTTTGCGGCCCACGAGATCAAGCGCCTGAACGCCGTTCGCGCCTTCATAGATCATCGCGATCCGGGCATCGCGGGTGAACTGGCTCATGCCGTGCTCTTCGATATAGCCGTGGCCGCCATAGATCTGTTGCGCCTTGACGGTCATGTCATAGCCTTCGTCGGTCAGGAACCCCTTGATGACAGGGGTCAACAACGACACGAGCCCATCCGCATCCGCATCCGAATTGCGGTGCGCCTCGTCGATCATCTGGGCCCCCCAGTAGATGAAGGCCCGCGCCCCTTCGACAAAGCTTTTCTGATCCATCAGCGAGCGGCGGATATCGGGGTGGACGATCAACGGATCGGCCGGGCCATCGGGGTTCTTGGCACCGGTGACATCGCGGCCCTGAAGGCGATCATTGGCGTAGATGACGGCGTTCTGATAGGCCGCCTCTGCCGCCGAAAGGCCCTGCATACCAACACCCAAACGGGCTTCGTTCATCATGGTGAACATGGCGCGCATACCTTTGTGCATGTCACCCAGAAGGTAACCTTCGGCCTCGTCATAGTTCAGCACGCAGGTCGAGTTGCCGTGGATACCCATTTTCTTTTCGATCGCACCCACAGACACGCCGTTGCGTGCGCCGATATTGCCATCATCATCCACCAGGTACTTGGGTACGATGAACAGCGACACGCCCTTGATCCCTTCGGGACCGCCGGGGATTTTGGCCAGAACGAGGTGAACAATATTGTCCGCCATGTCGTGATCGCCTGCCGAGATAAAGATCTTCTGGCCGCTGATCTTGTAGCTGCCGTCGTCCTGAGGCTCTGCCTTGGTGCGCATCAGGCCCAGATCGGTGCCGCAATGGGGTTCGGTCAGGTTCATGGTGCCGGTCCATTCACACGACACCATTTTGGGCAGCCACTTGTCTTTCTGCTCGTCCGTGCCGTGGGCCAGGATCGCCGAGGCCGCGCCGTGGGTCAGGCCCTGGTACATGGTAAAGGCCTGGTTTGCGGACGAAAACATTTCGCCCACAGCAGTGCCCAGGACATAGGGCATGTTCTGACCACCATATTCCTCGGGCATATCCAGCCCGGTCCAGCCGCCTTCCTTGACTTGTTCAAACGCGTCCTTGAAACCGGTGGGCGTGTAAACAACACCGTTTTCCAAACGGCATCCTTCGTGATCGCCCACCACATTCAGAGGGGTCAGAACATCGCCGGTCAGCTTGCCGGCCTCTTCCAGAACGGCATTGGTGAAATCGGGTTCCAGCTCGGCATAACCGGGCACATCCTTGGTCGAAACCTTGAGGACTTCGTGCAGCACGAATTGCATATCTTTGGTGGGTGCGGTATAGGTCGGCATCTCTTTGTCTTCCTGTAAGTGGTTGTCGTTGCGCGCTTATTCAGCGGCTTTTTTCTGTGGTTCCATGGCGGCGACGGTTTTTTCGCCCCATTCAAGCTGATCACGAAGATCTTCGATCGCCTCGTTCAACTCATCCCTTTGCTGCTCCATGTCATGCAGCCGTTCCTTGGCAATCTGAAACGTGCGTTGCAGCTGTGTCTGTTGACGGTCGCCAAGATCGTAAAGATCCAGCAGTTGGCGGATTTCTTCCAGCGAGAAGCCGAACCGCTTGCCACGCAGGATCAGCTTCAGCCGGGCACGGTCGCGTTTGGTAAACAGGCGCTTCTGACCCTCCCGGATCGGAAACAGCAGCTCTTTGGATTCATAGAAACGCAGAGTGCGGGGCGTAACATCATAGATGTCGCACATCTCGCGGATGGTCATTGTCCTGTCGGAATCGGTCATCGAAAATCAGGTCCCGTTGTTCAGCATATGCCGGGAACCTGACCATTTGTCCGAGTCGTTTCAAGAGATAGTTGACGTTGACGTAAACGGGACGTTGCGTCACAAGCTGATAGCTGCTCAGTCGACCTTTGGCCGCCAATCCCCTTCGATGTCATCGCCGCGGGCTTCCTGTTCCAACACAGCAACCGTTTCGTCCCGCGATTGGCGCAGAGTTTCGATCGCATCCTGCAAATCGGTCAGCTGCTGTGCCAGAACATCCAGTTGATTGTTGGCTGACTTAACCCAGGCCCTGCGGGCGTGGGCGCCGTTTTCTTCGTATATCAGAAGCCACTGGCGAATGCCTTCCAGTTGAAACCCCCATCGTCGGCCGCGCAGGATCAGGATCATGCGCTCAATTTCCTTGGGGCCGTAAAACCGGGATCGCCCCTCACGCTCGGGCTGCAAAAGCTCGATATACTCGTAATACCGCAAGGTGCGCGGGGTCACGTCGAACTTGGCGCACATTTCTTTGAACGTCAGGCGTATTTCGGACATCGGTCTCTCCCTTGCGTGAAAGCTATTGCGTTACGGGACAGGGTACAACCGCCACTGCGCGGAATTTGTCGTTTCTTTTGCTACTCTTCGGCAAGAAACAATATGTGCAGGGCATAGAAGTTCTTTCGGCACAGGCAAAGAGGCGGAAAGGAAAGTCACGTAAAGTCATTTCAAATCTTGTGGCGATGGAGGGAACCTGTTCATAAGGTGAGTGACGCGAAGGTCATCCGGGTAGGAGATACAATGGACAAGTCCAAATTTGCCCAACAGTTCATTCAGGCGATTCCGCATGCGCGCGCTCTGGGAATGGAGCTGACCCAGCTTGCTGATGGTAAGGCCGCGATGACAATGCCCTATGCCGAAGCCCTGGTCGGTGATCCCGAAAGCGGGGTTATGCATGGCGGCGCGGTGTTTGCGTTGATGGACACGTGTTGCGGTGCGGCGGCGATGAGCCACCCGGCCTCGCCTCACGGGACGGCCACGATTGATTTGCGCATCGACTATATGCGCCCGGCAACCCCCGGACAGCGCATTCTGGCAAAAGCGCATTGTTATCACATCACCCGCAGTGTGGCATTCGTGCGCGCGGTTGCGTTGGACGAGGACGAAACGCGGCCCGTGGCCACCGCCAACGGAGCCTTCACCGTAGAAGGAAAAGGTAAATGAGTCGCAAACGTCCCGAACCGGTACAGGTCGTCAAGCAGCGCCGCGACGCCGCGTTGAACGCGCTGGTTCACGGTGTGCCCTATATCAACATGATGGGGTTCGAATTTGACCGGCGCGGCGATGAGTTGACCGCGATCATGCCGTTTGACGAGAGACTGATTGGAAATCCGATGCTGCCCGCCCTGCATGGCGGTGCAATTGCCGGGTTTCTGGAAACCACGGCGATGATCGGGCTTAGCTGGTCGGTGCTGTGGGACGAAATCGAAAGCGGCGATCTGGACCCGGAAGAGGTGGTCAGGGGTCGCCTGCCGCGCCTGCCGAAAACCATTGATTTCACAGTGGATTACCTGCGCTCTGGCCTGCCACGCGACGCCTATGCACGGGCACAGGTCAACCGATCCGGCCGGCGTTATGCCAGCGTTCATGTGGAGGCTTGGCAAGACAACCGACACCGCTCTTTTGCCCAGGCCACCGGGCATTTTCTGATGCCCACACGGGATGGATAAGACCGGCGAAATCACCCATAAACGCGTACTGAAAATCGCGCTGCCGATCCTTCTGGCCAATGTCACCGTCCCCATCCTTGGGGCGGTGGATACCGGTGTCGTCGGGCAATTGCCCGAGGCGGCACCGATTGCGGCCGTTGGAGTAGGCGCGGTGATCCTTTCCGCGATTTACTGGATTTTCGGCTTTCTGCGCATGGGGACCACGGGGTTGACCAGCCAGGCTCAGGGCCGTGGGGAAACAGGCGAGCTGCGCGCGCTTTTGCTGCGGGCGCTGATGATTGCGGGGGGCGGTGGCATTGCGCTGATCCTTCTGCAACCTCTTGTTTTTGAAGGTTCCTTCCGGGTCGCGCCAGTCAGTGCAGAGGTCGAAACGCTGGCCCGTTCCTATATGGAGATCCGTATCTGGTCCGCCCCGGCGGCGATTGCGATTTACGGGCTGACCGGGTGGTTGATCGCCCTTGAACGCACACGCGGCGTGCTGTGGCTACAGCTTTGGATCAACGGGGTGAATGTGGCGCTGGATCTGTGGTTCGTACTTGGGCTGGATTGGGGTGTTCAGGGCGTTGCCTGGGCCACGTTCATCGCGGAATGGAGCGGATGTGTCATCGGGGTCTGGCTTTGCCGGGATGCGCTTTGGCGCGCACAGGATTGGGAGAGAGTTTTTGACCGGGAGCGGTTGAAACAGATGGCGGTGGTTAATGGTGATATTCTTGTACGCTCGCTCTTTCTCCAGATGATTTTCGTTTCTTTTCTGTTGCTTGGCGGGCGGTTCGGAGACGCGACGCTGGCCGCGAACCAGGTGTTGCTTCAGTTCCTGCACATCACGGGCTACGCCATGGATGGTTTTGCCTTCGCCGCCGAAACACTGGTGGGACAGGCCTGGGGGGCGCGGGCGCTGGCCCGGTTGCGGCGTGGGGCGCTGTTGACGACCCTGTGGGGGGGAGGGGTCGCGTTGATTCTGGCTGTGGGGTTTGCGGTTTTTGGCGGGGCATTGATTGACCTGATGGCCAAGGCCCCGGAAGTTCAAAGCGAATCAAGAGCTTATCTGCCGTGGGTGGTCACTGCGCCGCCGATGATACTGGCGATGGTGATGCTGGATGGTGTTTTCATCGGGGCAACCCGAACCGCCGATATGCGCAACATGATGGCGGTGTCGGCGGCGGTGTATGTGGGGGCCGTGGCGCTGTTGATCGGACCCATGGGCAATCACGGGTTGTGGCTGGCGCTGCATATGTCGTTCATTGCGCGGGGGCTGACATTGGGGGGGCGGTATCGGGCATTGGAACGGGCGATCCGGCGTTAACCCTGTCGCAACATGCGCCGAATCGGGGGGTGACTTTTGCGCATCCGGGCGGCACAGAAACGGCACCCCCAAGATGCACTTTGCGCAAACGCTGAAATGTAAACACACCGGTCGCGGCTGGACTGCGCCGCGCAACGCGCGGCGCCATGCCCAACGACGGGGATTGCATTTTCAATGCAAATCCCGTGGGCGGGAGCGCCCTGTTATCCGAGCAGTGTCAGAACCTGTTCGGGGGGGCGGCCAAGCGCGGCCTTGCCGCCGACAAAAACGATAGGGCGTTCGATCAACCGCGGATGCGCCGCCATGGCCGCAAACAGCGTGTCGGGGTCGTCCTCCAGCGACAGACCCAGCTCTTTGAACTCGGCCTCGCCCTTGCGAACAAAGCCCGAGGGGCCAAGGCCGAGGGCCTCAGCCGCCTGCCGCAGGTCATCCACAGTTGGCGCGTCGTCCAGGTATTTGCGGATCACGAGGGTCACGCCGCGTTCTTCCAGAAGCGCAAGCGTCTGGCGCGATTTCGAACAGCGCGGGTTGTGCCAGATGGTTGTGTGGGTCATAGCCAGTCCTCTCGTCCGGTTCCGACGGCCTCGGCCACGTTGGCAAACCCGTCGCGTTGCAAAAGGGCGTCCAGCCCGTGATTGATTTCGGCCACCAGCGACATGCCGTGATAAACCAGCGCCGAGTAAAGCTGTACCGCCGACGCTCCGGCGCGGATTTTGTCATAGGCCTGTTCCGCAGACGCGATCCCGCCCACCCCGATCAAGGGGATAGTGCCGTCGGTGAATTGGGAGAGCCGGGCCAGCACGCGGGTGGATTTTTCAAACAGGGGGGCACCGGACAGTCCGCCCGCCTCGGCCCGGGCGGGGCTTTTCAACCCGTCGCGGTCCAGCGTGGTGTTGGTGGCGATGATTGCGTCCAACCCGACGGCGCGGGCCACTTCGGCCAGGTCCTTGAGTTCGGTTTCGTTCAGATCCGGCGCAATTTTGAGGAAGATCGGAATAGGCCGGTCCAGCCTGGAGCGGGTGTCCATCACCCCGTCCAGAAGAGAGCGCAACGCCGCTGCCCCCTGGAGGTCACGCAGTTTTTCGGTGTTGGGGGAAGACACGTTGACGGTGGCAAAGTCCAGGTGCGGACCGCAATGTGCCAGCACGCGGGAAAAGTCTTTGGCCCGGTCGGTGCTGTCCTTGTTGGCACCAAGGTTCAGCCCCAGCACCATATCGCGGGGCCGGGTGGCGAGGCGGGCGGTGATGGCCTCCATCCCGTCATTGTTGAACCCGAAACGATTGATCACGCCCTGATCCTGGGGCAGGCGGAACAGACGGGGTTTGGGGTTGCCGGGCTGGGGGCGGGGCGTGGCCGCGCCCACCTCGACAAAGCCGAAACCAGCGCGCGCCAGAGGGGCAAGTGCGGTGGCATTCTTGTCAAACCCGGCGGCCAGACCCACGGGGTTGGGCAGGTCAAGCGAGGCCACACGGGTGGCCAGCCGCGGGGAGGTCACGGGGCCGGGCAGGGGGGTCAGCCTGCTGCGCAGCGCGGTGATCGCCAGCCCATGGGCCCGTTCGGGATCTAAGCGATGCAACACCGCAAGGCCGAGTTTCTCGATCAGTTTCATGCCATCTCCCTGGGGAAAACGTGCTGTCCGTCCGCGAGAGGCAGGTCGCGGGACCAAACCACATCAGACAGGCGCAGTGGGCGATAGAGGTGCGGGAAAAGAGCCCCGCCGCGGGAGGGTTCCCATTTCAGATCCGCCCCGAGCGTGTTCTGATCAACCGCAAGAAGCATCAGCCCGCTTTCGCCCGCGAAATGTTTGGCTGCGGTTTCGGCCGCTTGGGTGGCGGTCGAGAAATGTACGAACCCATCGGCAAGATCGACGGGAGCCCCGAGGGTTTCCCCCGTATCACACAGCGCCTGCCATTCCGGCGCACGAAAAATCTTGTAAATCAGCATGACCGCGTGATGCCGTCTTTGGGGAACAGGGTCAAGCGAAGGCGGAACGGCATTTCCGCCTTTTGCGCCGTGTTTTTGGAAATTGCGCCCCCGTTGGGGGACGCCGCCTGCGGCGCGCGGGGGCGGCTGCCCGTATGGGCGCAACGCGCCCATACGGGCAGCCGCCGGGCCCAACCAGGGAGGATCGCATTTCAAATGCGACCGCAGCGGGCGGGAGAGTGTGAGTGTCGGGGGGGGGCATGTGGGGAAAGGCAGGTGGGGAAAGGCATGGGCGGGTCCGCTATTCCATCACTTAATCCTTGACACACACACTCTTTGACTCGGTACGTCGACGCGGGCACCATCGAGGGCAGAGCGTATTGAGCAACAGAGGGGTATTACACGATGATGACACGTTTCATGATGAGCCTCGGGGCCTTGGCCCTGTCCACCGGAATGGCATCTGCCGATTACAGCCTGACCATTCTTCACACCAACGATTTCCACGCCCGGTTTGAGCCGATCAGCAAATATGACAGCGGCTGTTCCGAGGACAGCAACGCGGAAGGCAAATGCTTTGGCGGGTCGGCGCGGTTGGTTAGCGCCATTGCCGATGCGCGCAGACGGACCAACAACGCGATCCTTGTGGACGGGGGCGATCAGTTTCAGGGCACGTTGTTTTACACTTATTACAAGGGCAAGGTCGCGGCCGAGATGATGAACAAGCTGGGCTATGACGCGATGACCGTGGGCAACCACGAATTCGATGACGGTCCCGAGGTTCTGCGCGGGTTCATGGACGCGGTGGGGTTTCCTGTGCTGATGTCCAACGCCGATATCAGCCGCGAGGCGCTGTTGGCTGATGTCCTCAAGAAGTCCATCGTGATTGAACGGGGGGGCGAGAAGCTTGGCCTGATTGGCCTGACCCCTCAGGATACCGATGAACTGGCCAGCCTTGGCTCCAACATTATCTTCACCGACCCGGTTCATGCGGTGCAGGGCGAGGTTGACCGGCTGACCGCCGAAGGGGTCAACAAGATCATTGTGCTTAGTCATTCGGGTTACGAAGTCGACAAGCGCGTCGCCGCCGAAACCACCGGCGTTGACGTGATCGTGGGCGGGCATTCCAACACCTATCTGTCCAATGTCAGCGACCGGGCCAAGGGGCCTTACCCCACCATGGTCGGCGGCACCGCAATCGTTCAGGCCTATGCCTATGGCAAGTTCCTTGGCGAATTGAACGTCACCTTCAACGATTCAGGTGAGTTGACCGAGGCCAGGGGCGAACCGTTGATCATGGATGCCGGGGTCCCCGAGGATAGCGCCACCAAGGCACGGATCGCCGAACTGGCCGGGCCGCTGGAAGAAATCCGCCAGAAGGTCGTGGCCAGTGCCGGGGCCGCGATCGAGGGCGACCGGGCGATTTGCCGGGTGCAGGAATGCGCCATGGGCAACCTTGTCGCCGATGCCATGCTGGACCGGGTCAGGGATCAGGGCATTTCCATTTCCATCGCCAATTCCGGCGGGTTGCGGGCCAGCATTGACGCAGGTGACGTGACCATGGGCGAGGTGCTGACCGTGCTGCCGTTCCAGAACACGCTGTCCACCTTTCAGGTCAGCGGTCAAACGGTGATCGACGCGCTGGAAAACGGGGTCAGCCAGGTGGAAGAGGTCAAGGGCCGTTTCCCCCAGGTTGCCGGGTTGAAATTCACCTTTGACACCAGCGTTGCCCCGAACGAAGGCCGGGTGCAGGAGGTGCTGGTGGTGGAGGGCGATGCCTAGGTCCCGATTGATCCGGACAAGACCTATGGGCTTGTGTCCAACAACTATGTACGCGGCGGCGGAGATGGGTACAAAATGTTCCGCGCCGCCGAGCACGCCTATGACTTCGGCCCCGACGTCGCCGATGTGCTGGCCGAATACCTGGCGGGGCAGGGGACTTACAAACCCTATACCGACGGGCGCATCAGCCGGAAGTGAGGCCCGCGCAGGGTCTTTGGTGTCCAGTGTCGGGGGCGTCCAGTGCCGGGGGCATCCAGTGTTGGGCACGAGGCATCGGGTCAGAGTGCCGTCTGAGAAAGAAGAAGTGCCGGGTCAGGGACCCGGGGCCGGGGGGAAGGCACCGCCTGCCTGCTTGCTGCGGCTATTTGATTGTGCCCGAAAACGGCGGCGCGCAAGGCAGCAAGGCAGGAGGAGGCTCAGCCTGCTTGCCCGCTGTCCCGGTCAAAAAGATCACAAAGCGCCTTCACCACGTGATCGGGATGTGTCAGCAAAATCTGCTGGCCTCCGTCCGGGAGTTCGCGCAATTCACAGCCCTCTCCCAGCACCTTGTGATAGTCCCGCACGGTGCGGATCGCGACCACAGGGTCCTGGGTGCCGTGGAGCAGGATCATGGGAAAGCGGCGGCGCTCAAGCTTGTCGCTCCAGTCGCTTAGCACGTTGAGGCTGTCAGCTTCGAAGGCCTTGTGCCCCTGGGCGATGGAAAAACGGTAGCGATCCATGATCAGGTCGTGCAATTCCGGGTCTTTCAGCGCCTTGAGGTCCGGCGGAGATTCGGCAAAGAGCGCGTGAACGAATTTCTCGATCCCGCCGGTGTTGATCTGGCGAATTCCGGCGCGCAGCACCAGCGGCAGCATGGCCGGAAGATAGCGCGCGGTAAGGGCCACGACCCTTTGCCGGTGCGACATCGCCTTGATCTGGGCATCTGACCACAGGGGCACCCCGCCCGCCACGTGCAAAAGCCCCACGACCCGCTGCCCCAGCAAATGCGCGGCCGTGTCGGCAAAGACAGACCCGCCCATATGGCCCAGCAGCGCGGTGCGCTCGATTCTCAGTTGGTCCATGATCCCCATACAGTCCAGCGCAAAGCGTTCCGGGGCTTGTTGCGGTGGCCCGGCATCAAAGGCTGCATTGCCAAAACCGGGACGCGTCGGCATGATCAGGCGCAGATTGGCCGTATCCAGTGCATTTTGCAGCCTGTCCGAGATTTCCACCCCGTCCAGCATCCCGTGAAAGAAAAACACCGGACGTCCGTGGGGGGCACCATGCACAACCAAGGGGATTTCACGCCCCGAAATGGTCAGCCGCATAGGCCCATCCTCCGGGGCCGGGGCGTTATCATTGCGCATCGCGACCCTTGCCAGGGTCATCAGCACGCGGGTCAGTTCTACCTGACTGCGCGCCCCGGTTTTGCCAAGGATTCGTTTCACCTGGGTTCTGACCGTGCTGACCGTGCTGCCGCGGGCCTGGGCGATATCGGCAATGTCCAGACCTTGGAACAACGCGCGGGAAATGTCGTTTTCGGATCGTGAAAATTCAAAGGTCGTGGTCAGCAGGTCGTCCATGGTCGCGGGCCACGAGGGCATGGCATCGGAGAGTTCGGCCACCGCCCCATCGCGTGGGGCGGTCCGCACCGGGCGCAGGTGAAACAGGGCCACGCGTGTTGTCGTTTCATCGCCGCTGTCCCCCACGCCCGAACCCGAACCCGAACTGCCGGGGCGTGCGCCTGCCGTATCGTCAGGAAGCCAGAGCCGCACAACAAGCGGATGGCGCGGGGCGTCGTGGGACAGGAATTGTTCAAACGCCCCCTGTCCATTGGCATCCAGAGGCAAATCGTAAACGGTTGAAACCTTTCCCAGCATCGTTTGCGCGGCCGGGTTCATGGACAGGATTTCCCCCCCTTTGCCGATGCGCAGGGTTGCGCTGTTCTGGCTATCCTCGCCTGTGTCGGGCGCAATGCCGGGTTCCCTGACCGGGGCCGGGCGGCTTTCGCGCAGCAGGCGGATGGCGGTGTCAAAATGGCTGTGCAGACCGGCGGAGTCCATCACCGCCTGCGGGGTGTCGTTGCGCAACGTTTCCAGCGCATTGACCGAATTGGTCACATGCGCCTCCCATTGGGTCATGAAATCGTCAAAGGAGTCGGGTTCAAGCGCCAGTTGATAGATGTGTTCGATCAAGGCCAGCCGGTCCGGGGCCGCGATAGGAGCGGTCGTGTCGTTCTGGGTCGCTATGGAAGCGGCCGCGTCATCCCGGTCTGTCGAACCCGTTTCGGGCTCGTTTTTATCCTTGTCTGCCTCGCTCATCCGTTAGCTGTTCCCCAAGCTTTCCCTTCAGCGCCATGACCCCCAATATCTCAGGCTTACGTTGCACGCCGTCACAGGGCAGCACAAGCAGCGCAGTCGGTGTCGGTGTGGGTAAGGTAATGATTCGATTGAGAATGTGCCCAGAGTGCCTGCCCCTATGGGGCGGGGTCAAGCGTTAAGTCCCGACCCCGCCGACGTCGTTGCGTCAAGCACCCAGGACAGGAGCGCGTCGTGGTCGGGCGCAATTTCGGTCAGCGCGTCGCCGCAAAAGGAGACAAGCGCGGGATTGTTCAGCCCGCTGGCTCCGACCAGGACCGGGATGCCGAGGTCCGCCGCCATTCCCATGGCGTTGCGGAACCCGCGCCCGTCCGCCTCGTGTTTGCCAAACTTGTTGATCAACAGAAGGTCGGCCCCGCGCTCAAGCGCGGTTTCGGTCAGCGCCACAGCCTGTTCCAGAGCGTCGGGGTCAAGCCGACAGCCGCGCGCCTCGCGCCCCAGGGTCTGGGAGATGCGGATGACCGGCCCGTCGGGCAAGACGCGCACGTCCATGTCACACAGGTGATGATCCGCGCGTTCTGTATCAATCTGAACCGAACCGGCAAGCCGCAGTCCCCGCGCCGCAAGTGTTTCGGCCAGGGTGGCCAGCAACAGGTTGGTTTCGCCGCGCCCCGAGGCGCGTGTAAAGGCAATTTTCATGGGATTGTGCATAGCTGGTTTCAACCGGGGCTGGCAAGGAGGGTTGGGGGGCTGGGGCGGGCTGCATGTGTTTCCTGCATCGCCCCGTGGTTAATTTTGTGGTTGGTTTTGTGGTTGACCCTGTGGTTGACCCTGCGCGGCGTTTTCAAGCGAGCAGCCAAGTGCGGCCCCTAGAGCAGGGGCCAGACCCCGATCACCGGAAGGTGGGCGAAGAGCAGGGCAACATAGGTCAGCGCCGCAAGGCCAAGCCGGACCATGCCCCATGCCGTAGGTTGGATATTGCGGGAGGTTGCGGCCAGCCGCGCCCAGTCATCCCCCAGCGTACGCCGTTTGCGCCGGTCGATCAGGCGCATCCCCAGCAGGGAAAACCCGGCAAAGCTCCCGAACAGGATCACATGAGCCAGATTGCCATTGGGCACAATATGCGCCCCGGACCAAAGCAGAAGCGCGGCCAGTATCGGGTGACGGACCCACCCCACAATTCCCGGCGCAGCAGGGTCGAACCGATCATTCCGCGCACCGCCAAAGGACAGCGGGTTGGGGCGGCCCAGCGCCAGCGCGGTGATTCCTGACGCCAACGCCATACCCAGCAGAGGCACCAGGTTCTGCCACGGTGCCCAGCCCCAAAGCAGCACCACCGGTGCCCGGCCCGCCGCCACGATCACCCAGCCCAGCACAAACAGGGACAACAGCGAGTAAGCCAGCGTGAAGCCGACCGGACCAATCCGCCTGACGATCCGCCCTTTCACATTGGGCCGCACCGGCAGCGAATGAGACAGAAAAAACACCGCAAAGGCTAACAGGAATTCGCCCCATCCATGAAACATCTCTTGACCCCTTCGGAAACTGCGGGGAGCCTAGTCCTCCTGACGCATCACGACAATGCGATTCTCAGGGGGGACGCCATGACCAGCGCATTCATTGACCACATAGCTTCCCGGTTGAGCGATATTCGCGACGCGGGGCTGTACAAATCCGAACGGGTGATCACCAGTCCTCAGTCCGGCAGCGTGTCGTTGGAGGGCGGGCGTGAGGTGATCAACCTGTGTGCCAACAACTATCTTGGCCTGTCCGATCATCCCGACCTGATCGACACGGCGCGTGCGGCGGTGGCGCGCTATGGCTATGGCATGTCCTCGGTCCGGTTCATTTGTGGCACACAGGAAGAGCACAAAGAGCTTGAGGCCCGGCTGGCGGCTTTCCTTGGGTTTGAGGATACGATCCTGTATTCTAGCTGTTTTGACGCCAATGCGGGGTTGTTCGAAACGCTTTTGGGCCCCGAAGACGCCATCATCTCGGATTCGCTGAACCATGCGTCGATTATCGACGGGGTGCGGTTGTGCAAGGCCCGGAGGTATCGCTATGCCAATTCCGACATGAGCGATCTTGAGGCCCGGTTAAAGGCGGCCAGCGGCGCGCGGTTCCGCATGATTGCCACGGATGGCGTGTTTTCCATGGACGGATACGTGGCGCGGCTGGAAGAGATCTGTGATCTGGCCGACAGGTACGATGCCTTGGTGATGGTGGATGACAGCCACGCGGTGGGGGTCATGGGCACCACCGGGCGCGGCACCCATGAGCATTGCGGGGTCATGGGGCGGATCGACATCATGACCGGCACGCTGGGCAAGGCGCTGGGCGGGGCATCGGGCGGCTATACCTGTGCCCGGGCCGAGGTGGTGGACATGCTGCGCCAACGTTCGCGCCCCTATCTGTTTTCCAACACGCTGGCCCCGGTGATCGCCCGGACGTCGATTGCGGTTCTCGATATGCTGGAGTCCAGCACCGCGCGGCGCGAGCGGCTGATGGATCACGCGGCGCATTTCCGCGCCCGCATGGGGGCCGCGGGGTTCAACCTGTTGCCCGGCGCGCACCCGATTGTGCCGGTGATGTTGCGCGATCCGAAACTGGCCCAGGAGATGGCCGCGCGGCTGGATGCAAAGGGGGTCTATGTCGCGCCGTTCAGTTTCCCCGTGGTCCCGCGTGGACAGGACCGGATTCGCACCCAGATGTCGGCGGCGCTGAGTCGCGAGGATCTGGACCGCGCGATTGACGCCTTTATTGCGGTGGGCAGGGACATGGGGGTGATCCGATAAGGGGGTGATCCGATAAGCAACGAGATGCCGGCGCTGGTGCAATCGGGGCCGCTGGTTGATCCGGGTTCCATCTGGCATGTTCTTGAAACAGATGGTCAGCCCGGCCTCACGCAGCGAGGCGCGTTTGATCGCATCCATCTTCTGGGATTGGTGCAGCTGTTTCTGAAACTCGATTTGATCGGTGATTTCGGTCACCCGGATTTTCCGAAACGCCTGGCTATCGCCCCCCGGAATTTGACGAGAGCAAGAAAAGCACGATCAAGTCTCTGCTGCATCCAGACGACATGAATCCGTATCGCGCCAACCTGGAACGACACATCAACAACTCTGATACCCCCTTTGAAAGTGAACACAGGGTCCGCACCCGCGCGGGGCCACGCGGTTGTGTATGACACTGGCCGCGTCATTCGCTCTACCGGGGTGTTGGCTCCGGGCGGTCAGCCCTGAAGCGATGTCACGTCAAAGTCCGCTTCGGCCCGTGCTTTCATGGCCAGCGCAGCGGCATGAGCCCCGGCGGCGGTGGTGAAATAGGGGATTTTGTCGTTCAACGCGACGGCGCGGATTTCACGGCTGTCTTCCACCGCGGCGGTGCCTTCCGTGGTGTTCATGAGCAGAGAAATGGCACCATTCTTGAGTTGGTCCACCACGTTGGGACGCCCTTCATAGACCTTTTTCACCACCTCGCAGGCAATTCCGCTGGTTTCAAGGAACGCCGCCGTGCCGCCCGTGGCGACGATGGAAAATCCAAGATTCACAAGGGTTTGCGCGGTTTCGATCAGTGCGGGCGACTTGTCGTCATCCTTGATCGAAAAGAACACGCGGCCTTCGGTGGGCAAGTTGGTGCCAGCGCCCATCTGGGCCTTCAGGAAGGCCATGGGGAAGGTATGATCCCAGCCCATCACCTCGCCGGTCGAGCGCATTTCGGGCCCCAGGATCGTGTCGACGCCGGGGAACCGGTTGAAGGGCAGGACCGCTTCTTTCACCGAGAACCACGGCATGTCGGGATCGGCCAGGGTCATCGGGTCGGTTTTCGGCATTTTGCCCGACTTTGCATCCGACGGATAGGCCGGGCGCAGCGGGAAGTTGGACATGGGTTCCCCCGCCATCAGCCGCGCGGCGATGGAGGCCACGGCGGAATCGGTGGCCTTGGCCACGAAAGGAACGGTGCGCGAGGCGCGGGGGTTCACTTCGATCAGATAGATTTCGTCATCCTTGATGGCGAATTGCACATTCATCAGCCCCTTGACGTTCAGCGCGAGCGCGAGCGCGTTGGATTGATCCTTGATCCGGTCGGTCACATCCTTGCCCAGCGAGTAGGGCGGCAGGGAACAGGCGCTGTCGCCCGAGTGGACGCCCGCCTCTTCGATATGCTGCATGATACCAGCCACGTGTACGGTTTCGCCGTCACAGAGCGCGTCCACGTCCAGTTCCACAGCCCCCGACAGGTAGCTGTCAAGCAGGACCGGGCTGTCGCCCGAAACGACCACCGCCTCGGCGATATAGCGTTCAAGCTGGGCCATGTCGCGCACGATCTCCATGGCGCGTCCCCCCAGAACATAAGAGGGGCGGATGACCAGCGGGAAGCCTATTTCCTCGGCGATCTTGAGCGCCTCGGCATTGGTGGAGGCGATACCGTTCTTAGGTTGCTTCAGGCCCAGTTGATTCACCAGCGCCTGGAACCGTTCACGGTCTTCGGCGAGGTCAATCGCATCCGGGGTGGTGCCTAGGATCGGGATGCCTTCGGATTCGAGCGCATGGGCGAGCTTGAGCGGGGTCTGGCCGCCAAATTGCACGATCACGCCATGCAGGGTGCCGTTATCCTGTTCGACCCGCAGGATTTCCATCACATGTTCAAAGGTCAGCGGTTCGAAATAAAGCCGGTCGGAGGTGTCATAGTCCGTCGACACGGTTTCCGGGTTGCAGTTGATCATGATGGTTTCATAGCCCGCATCCGTCAGCGCATAGCAGGCGTGACAGCAGCAGTAATCAAATTCGATCCCCTGGCCGATCCGGTTGGGGCCACCGCCGAGGATCACCACTTTCTTGCGGTCGCTGGGGCGGGCTTCGCATTCCACTTCGCCCATCATCGGGGTTTCGTAGGTGGAATACATGTAGGGCGTCTGGGCCTCGAATTCCGCGGCACAGGTGTCGATTCGTTTGAACACCGCGCGCACGCCCTTGGCATGGCGGGCTTTGCGGATATCGGTTTCCTTGAACCCGGTCAGCGTGGCCAGTCGCGCATCGGTGAAGCCCAGCATTTTCAGTTTGCGCAGGCCCTGTTCGTCAGTCGGGAGACCCTCCTGTCTCACGGCTTCTTCGGCGTCGACGATTTCCCGGATCCGGTCCAGGAACCACGGGTCGAACATGGTGACGCCGTGGATTTCATCGTTGGTCAGCCCGTGGCGCATGGCCTGGGCAATCGTGCGCATCCGGTCCGGGGTTTGTTGCGAGATTGCCTTGATCACCGCTGCCTTGTCCGGCGCGCCTTCGATGTCCACCTCGTCAAAGCCGGTGAGGCCGGATTCCATCGAGGCCAGCGCTTTTTGCAGGCTTTCGTGGATGGTGCGGCCGATCGCCATGGCCTCGCCCACGGATTTCATCGCGGTGGTGAGGTAGGATTCGGCACCCGGGAATTTTTCGAAAGCGAATTTCGGGATCTTGGTGACCACATAGTCGATGGTGGGTTCAAAGCTGGCCGGAGTCACCTTGGTGATGTCGTTGTCCAGTTCGTCCAGCGTAAAGCCGACGGCCAGTTTCGCGGCGATCTTGGCAATCGGGAAGCCCGTCGCCTTGGACGCCAGCGCCGACGAGCGGCTGACCCGCGGGTTCATTTCGATCACGACCATGCGGCCATCAACGGGGTTCACCGCCCATTGCACGTTGGACCCGCCGGTTTCCACCCCGATTTCGCGCAGCACGTTGATCGAGTGGGTGCGCATGATCTGGAACTCTTTGTCCGTCAGGGTCAGCGCCGGGGCGACCGTGATCGAATCACCGGTATGCACCCCCATGGGGTCCACGTTTTCGATGGAGCAGACGATGATGGCGTTGTCGGCTTTGTCCCGCACCACCTCCATTTCATATTCTTTCCAGCCCAGCAGGGATTCGTCCACAAGGATCTGGTTCACCGGGGAGGCGTCCATGCCGGTGCGGCAGAAATGGATGTAATCATCGCGGTTATAGGCCACGCCGCCGCCGGTGCCGCCCATGGTAAAGGCGGGGCGGATGATGGCGGGCAGGCCGATCTCTTCCAGGTCCTCAAGGGCAAGCCGGATGCCTTCATCAAGGTCGGCAGAGCCGTCTTCCAGCCTGGGTGCGGTTACGATGGTGGCGCGTGGGTTTTCGATGCCGAGCCGGTCCATGGCTTCGCGGAACAGCTTGCGATCTTCTGCCATTTCAATGGCATCGCGGGTGGCACCGATCATTTCGACGCCAAATTTGTCCAGTACGCCCATCTCTTCCAGCGCCAGCGAGGTGTTCAGCCCGGTCTGCCCCCCCATGGTGGGAAGCAGCGCGTCGGGACGTTCTTTTTCGATGATCTTGGCCACGGTTTCGGGCGTGATCGGTTCGATATAGGTGGCATCGGCCATGTCCGGGTCGGTCATGATCGTCGCGGGGTTCGAATTCACCAGAATGACGCGATACCCTTCCTCGCGCAGGGCCTTGCAGGCCTGGGCCCCGGAATAGTCGAATTCACAGGCTTGCCCGATCACGATCGGCCCCGCGCCGATGATCATGATGGACGAGATATCGGTACGTTTTGGCATGGTGTTTCCCCGGGCAGCAGATCGCGCAAATTGTCGTGGGTTATAGACATCGCAAGGCCGGGTGCAAGGACCATTTTGGCGCAGTTTGCGAGTGGTTTTCACCGGTGCGGTTGCCTATATCCCACGGACCGGCAGGAAAGGGGCAGGGATGCGGCCAGCAACGCGGACACAGTTATGGATCGAATTCATCGCGTTTTACGTGGTCGCTCCGTTGATCATGGCGGTTCTCCTGCCTGCGACCATGATGTTTCCCGCGCTGTTCGGGGTGACGTTCGTCGGGATGGTGCTGCTTCATATCACCACCGGGTTCAGCTGGCGCGATCTCTTGCGCGGCTGGGCGGCATTGCGGTGGGGGGAGATTATCAGGTTCGGTGCCGTCGTTCTGATTGCTTCGCTTATCATCATGTGGGGGACTGCACCGGACCAGATGTTTGTATTGATCCGCGAACGCCCCGAAATCATGGTGATGATCGCGCTGTTTTACCCGGTGGTGTCGGCCTTGCCCCAGGAAATCGTGTTCCGGGCTTTGTTTTTCCGCCGCTATGCCCGGATATTGCCCCGCGGCACGGGAGTTCTGTTTTTGAACGCGGCGCTGTTTTCGCTGGCGCACCTGATGTATTGGAGTTGGATCGTCGCAGTGATGACCTTTGTCGGCGGGGTGGTGTTTGCATGGGCCTATGAGCTGCGCCAGAGCTTTGCGTTGGCCGTTGTTCTGCATTCCGTGGCGGGGGTGGTTCTGTTCTGCGTCGGCATGGGCGTCTATTTCTTTTCCGGCAACGTGGTGCGCCCGTTTTGAGCCGGGACACGATTTTTATGTAAAAATCGTAGGGTCGCGCTTGAATTCTGTCGGCGCGGCTTGACTTCCCGCGCCCCACGCGGTGTATCGGCGCGACTGTTTGCAGATTATCCCAAGGGGACGCGCCGATGCATCAATATCGCAGCCATACCTGTGCCGAGCTGAACAAATCCAACGTGGGTGAGACCGTGCGCCTGTCGGGCTGGGTTCACCGTGTCCGTGACCATGGCGGGTTGCTGTTCATCGACCTGCGCGACCATTACGGTATGACCCAGGTCATGGCCGACCCTGACAGCCCGGTTTTCGCCGAGATCGAAAAGGTGCGCAGCGAATGGTGCATTCGTATCGACGGCAAGGTGCTGGCGCGGGACGAGTCGTTGATCAACCCCAAGATCCCAACCGGCGAGGTTGAGGTGTTCATTCAGGATCTCGAGGTTCTGGGCGCTGCCGAAGAGCTTCCGCTCATGGTCTTTGGCGAACAGGAATACCCGGAAGAAACCCGCCTGCGTCACCGTTATCTCGACCTGCGTCGCGAGAAGATGCAGAACCACATGAAGCTGCGTTCGGACATGGTGGCAAGCCTGCGCCGTCGGATGTGGGATCTGAACTTTCGCGAATATCAGACCCCGATCATCACCGCCTCCTCTCCCGAAGGGGCGCGCGACTTTCTGGTGCCATCGCGACTGCATCCGGGGCGGTTCTATGCCCTGCCGCAGGCTCCGCAATTGTTCAAGCAGTTGATCATGGTCAGCGGCTTTGACAAGTATTTCCAGATTGCACCGTGTTTCCGTGACGAAGACCCGCGCGCCGACCGGTCGCCCACGGATTTCTATCAGCTTGACCTTGAGATGTCCTTTGTCACCCAACAGGACGTGTTTGACACCATCGCGCCGGTCATGGCGGGTGTGTTCGAAGAGTTCGGCGGGGGTCGTAAGGTGGATGCGCCCGGCGAATGGCCCCAGATTTCCTATAAGGATGCGGCGAAATGGTACGGCACCGACAAGCCCGACCTGCGCAACCCGATCAGGATGCAGGATTGTTCCGAACATTTCCGCGGCTCGGGCTTTGCGATCTTTGCAAAGCTGCTTGAGCAGGAGGGCACCGAGGTGCGCGCCATTCCGGCCCCGGGGGGCGGCAGCCGCAAATTCTGTGACCGCATGAATGCTTTCGCTCAGAAAGAGGGTCTGCCCGGCATGGGCTATATCTTCTGGCGCAAGCAGTCGCCCGATACCATTGCCCAGGAACAGGGGATCACCGTCAAAGAGGTGAACGCCAGGATCAAGGCCGGTGAAATCACGCTGGGTGAAGAGGCCGCCGGACCGCTGGCCAAGAATATCGGGCCGGAGCGGACAGAGGCGATTCGCCAGCAGCTTGGCCTTGGCGTTGGCGACGCGGCCTTCTTCCTTGGCGGTAAACCCAAGGCGTTTCAGACCGTGGCGGGCAAGGCGCGCGACGTGATCGGGGCCGAGCTTGGCCTGACCGAAACGGATCGGTTCGCCTTTGCCTGGATCGTGGATTTCCCGATTTACGAGGCCGACGAGGAAACCGGGGCGGTTGATTTCGAACATAACCCGTTCTCGATGCCGCAGGGGGGGATGGAGGCGCTGAACGGCGATCCGCTGGAGGTGCTGGGATACCAGTATGACCTGGCCTGTAACGGTTATGAGCTGGTCAGTGGTGCGATCCGCAACCACAAGCCCGAGATCATGTTCAAGGCGTTTGAAATTGCCGGTTATGGCAAGGACGAGGTCGAAAAACGCTTTGGCGCGCTGGTCAACGCGTTCCAGTATGGCGCGCCGCCGCACGGGGGCTGTGCCGCCGGGATCGACCGGATGGTCATGCTGTTGGCCAATGAACACAATATCCGCGAGGTCATCATGTTTCCGATGAACCAGCGGGCCGAGGATCTGATGATGAACGCGCCCAGCGAGGCCGCGCCGGAACAGTTGATGGAACTGAGCCTGCGGGTGATCGAACAGGATTGATCCGGTTTCGGCACGAATAAACAGGTATCGGCGGGCCACCGCCAAGACATTGAAAACGGCCCGGGCAGGGGATGAAACCTTGTCCGGGCCGTTCTATATTTGCAAAGCAGGCAGTTGATGCACAGGTGATGCGAGGAGCCGCTCAGGATGCGATTTGACCCGATACTGGCCGATATCCGCTTTGGGTGCGGGCTGTCCCCCATGATTGCCCCACCTCAGGACGTGAATGCGATGATGGGGCGGCTGCGTGGCCCTGACAACGCGGCAAAGGCGTTTCATATCGACGATTTCCCTGCCTTCGCCGCGCGCATGGCCGAGGCCGCAACCGCGCGCAAGTATTTGCGCAAGAAACGTGGCACACCCGAGGAAAAGGCGGCGATCAAGGCAACCAAGCTGTTGAAAAAGGCGGCGCGGCAGGCCCATCGGCATTGGTTGTGGCAGGCGATGATGCGGCGGACCCACACGGCGGATGGGCTGCGCGAACGGCTGGCCTTTTTCTGGGCCGATCACTTTACCGCGCGCGGCAAGGCCGGGGTGCTGCGCCGGGGCACCTCTCCTTATATCGAAACGGCGATCCGACCCTATCTGACCGGCAGCTTTGCCGAGATGTTAAAGGCCGTCGCGGTTCAGCCATTGATGTTGCATTATCTGGATCAGCAATTGTCTGTGGGGCCGGGCAGCGACACGGCCAGGCGTCGCCCGCGCAAGGCGGGGTTGAACGAAAACCTGGCCCGTGAAATCCTTGAACTGCACACGTTGGGGGTGGATGGGGTTTATGATCAGACCGACGTGCGCGAATTTGCCGAGCTTCTGACCGGCATGGCCTATTCGGCGCAGGGGGGCTTTAACTTCCGCCATCGCATGTCCGAACCGGGCAGCGAAACCGTGTTGGGCGTGACCTATGGCGGGGCCGGAAAGGCGCGGCTTTCCGATGTTCTGGCGGCGCTGGACGATCTGGCGCACCATCCCGACACAGCGCGCCACATCGCGGGCAAACTGGCGGTGCATTTCGTCGGGGATATCCCGGATCCGGGGCTGGTGTCCCATCTGGCCGCAAGGTTCACCGCCACCGCCGGGGATCTGGGAGCGGTCACCGAAGCATTGCTTGAACATCCTGCCGCCTGGGCGGACGAGAACCCGGGAAACGTCAAACAGCCGGTGGATTTTGTCGGGTCGGCCATGCGGGCGCTGGCGGTGGCGCCGGATGCAATCAACAGCGGCCACGAGCGGATCGTGGCCGCGACCCTGCAAACCCCGATGGCGTTGATGGGGCAACAATGGCAGGAACCGGGTGGCCCCGATGGGTGGTCCGAGGAAGACGGGGACTGGATCACCCCGCAACGCTATGCCGCACGGCTGGATTGGGCGATGAGCGCACCGGGGATTTTGGTGCAGGGGTTACCTGATCCGCGGGTGTTTGTGGAAACCGCGCTTGGCAATCGCGCGTCCGAAGAGCTGCGCTTTGCCGCGCGTGGTGCCGAGGATCGGCGCGTTGGGGTCGGGCTTGTGCTGGCCTCGCCCGGGTTTCAGAGGATGTGAGGGAGGTCGCGTTATGGGAGTGTCTGATATGAAGGTGAGCCGTCGCAGGTTTCTGAGCCGCAGCGTGGCGCTGGGCTGTACGGCGGCGGCGAGCCCGCTTTTGACCCCTGTCACCTTTGCCAGCGCGCCGTGGGACAACCGTTTGGTGGTGATCATCCTGCGCGGTGGCATGGATGGGCTTGGCGTCGTACAACCGCGCGGGGCGGCGGAATACGCGGCGCTGCGCAAACCCGGTGACGCGGTGGGCGCGCCCGGCGGCCCCCACGACCTTGACGGGTTTTTTGCCCTGCATCCGGGGCTGAGTACGCTGATGCCGCTCTGGGCGGCGGGCGAGCTTGGGTTTGTGCATGCCGTGTCCACCCCCTATCGCGACAAACGCAGCCATTTCGACGGGCAGGACGTGTTGGAGGCCGGGACGACCAACGAGCACGATCCGGTGCGCGACGGGTGGTTGAACCGCATGTTGCAGGTGTTGCCGGGGGTGAGCGCGGAAACGGCCTATGCCGTGGGGCGGTCGGACATGTTGCTGACCCGGGGGGCCGCGCCGGTGGCGAACTGGTCACCGGATGCGCGGGTGGACGGGTTGAGCCCTCAGGCGATTGAGCTGTTGCAGCTTGTGGTCCATGACGATCCGCTGGTTGCCCCGGCGTTGAACGAGGCGTTGAACCTGTCGGCACAAAGCCCGATGGCCGACATGGCAGGGGCCGGAGCAGGGGCAGGCGGCAACAACATGATAGAGACCATGATTCAGGAGATGCAGGCGGCGCGCAAATCGGGCGGGCACAAGCAGATTGCGGAATTCGCCGCCAAGAAGCTGCGGCAGGACAGCCGGATTGCCAGCTTTTCCATCAACGGTTGGGACACCCACGCAAATCAGGGCCGCACGCTTGTGCGCCCGCTGGAAATTCTGGCCGAGATGGTGTTGACCCTGAAAGAGAACATGCGCGGCCCTGTCTGGGGTAAAACCACGGTGATTGCGATGACCGAGTTTGGGCGTACCGCGCGTTTGAACGGCACGGGTGGCACCGATCATGGCACCGGAGGGCTGATGATGCTGGCCGGAGGCGCGTTGCGCGGGGGGCGTGTGCTGGGGCAATGGCCCGGGCTGGCTGAAGCGGATCTTTATGATCGGCGCGACCTGATGCCCACAAGCGATTTGCGCGCCTATGCGGGCTGGGCCATGCGCGGGCTTTTCGGGATCGACCGGTCGGTGATCGAACGATCAATCTTTCCGGGGGTCGATCTGGGCGATGATCCGGGGCTGTTGCTTTGACGGCCGACGGGTCGGGCCCGACCGGACCCGACCGGACCCGGTGGCCGGCCCGGGGGATCTGCGGGGATCAGATCGCAATCGCGGAATGCAAACGTTCCTGTACCAACGCGGCAAGCCGGGCCACTTCGGGCCGGTTGGCGTGGTTTTCGCCACGGGTTTTGGTCAATGCAATACATGCCTCTTCCAACTGGCTATCCCGCGCGCTGCGTGCCACGCCTGACAAGAATTGGGCCACATAGTCAGTGACCATCTTGTCCTCTCCATCATTCAGAAGTTCGGCGGCATGGGCCATGTCATCGCAGAACGCGATGGGATCGGGTTTGATCAGTTCTTCATTGATGATGCGCGGCCCGGCCGGATGTCGGTCGGCGGGGATATGGGCCAGGATCGTCTCCTGAAACGCGGCAAGGCTTTCGATTGGTTTGGCCAGGAAACCATCGGCCCCGGCGGCCATCGCTTCGGCCCGGGCCCCGTCATTTCCGCTTGTCCCCAGAATGATGCCAACGCGGGGCTGGGCGCGGTTCAGCTCTTCGATCAGTTCGACCCCGTTGCCGTCTGGCAGGCCCAGGTCAATGATCACGACCGAAGGGCGATACACCTGGAGATGGCGGTGGGCCGAGGCCAGACAGTCCGCGCGGCGAATGCTGGCCCCCGACCGCAGGCACAAAAGCCGCATTGCTTCGCAGGAAAAACGGCTGTCTTCCACCACCAGCACAGTCAGTCCAAGCAGAGGGCGGTTCGCGGTGGGAGTGCGGAATTTGTTGAAGCTGGCGAAGTCATCCATTGGTCGGCGTCCTTTAGTAAAGTGAATCGTCTTTAACCCAAGATGACTCGGACATGGCTAACGAGAGGTTAAGGCAGCGCGGCTTTCCTGTTGTCCGCCGGTCCCATTGCGTCCTGCGGCAGTTCTGCGTCTTGCGCCAATGCGCGCCGCACCCCATAACACCCGGCAACGTCAGAACAGTTCTAACAGGAGACAGACATGATTGGCCGACTGAACCACGTAGCCATTGCCGTACCCGATCTTGAGGCCGCGTCCGAGCAATACCGCAACGCGCTTGGTGCCAAGGTGAACCCGCCCCAGGACGAACCGGATCACGGCGTTACGGTTGTGTTCATCGAACTGCCCAATACCAAGATCGAGCTTCTCTACCCGCTTGGTGAAAACTCTCCGATCCAGGGGTTTCTGGACAAAAACCCGTCGGGTGGCATTCATCATGTGTGTTACGAAGTCGAAGATATCATCGCCGCGCGCGACCATCTGAAGGAAACCGGAGCCCGGGTTCTTGGCAATGGCGAGCCCAGGATCGGTGCCCATGGCAAACCGGTACTGTTCCTGCATCCCAAGGATTTCAACGGCTGTCTCGTGGAGCTGGAGCAGGTCTGATGGGGATTACCTCGGGGATTGTCCTGTTCGCAGTGATATGGTTTCTGACTTTTCTGGTGGTCATTCCATTCCGGTTGAAAACCCAGGGCGATGTGGGTGAAATCGTCCCCGGCACCATGGCCGGGTCGCCCCATGAACATAACCTCAAGAAAAAGGCGATCCTGACCACGATCATTTCGGTGATCCTGTGGGCGATCATCGCCTCGATCATCCTGACCGGCACCATCACGGTGCGCGATCTGGATTGGTTCGAGCGGATGGGACCTGCGCCGGTCAGTGAGGGTTGAAGTCCGGGTTGTGAAGAGATTGGGCGCGACCGCTGGGGGCATGGTGCCTTTTTGTTCTTGAAATGTTCTTGCGTGTTGTGCTGTAGTCACCGCATATCGGCGGAGGATCACAACATGAGCGACGAGGGGGCGGAAAGGCGGAACAAACTGACGCGGTTCCGGGCATTGCATGATGGGCCGGGGGCTTTCGTGTTGCCCAACGCTTGGGATGCGGGTACCGCGCGGCTTTTGGCGACCTTGCCGTTCGCCGCACTGGCGACAACCAGCGCGGGTTACGCCTTTTCCGCAGGCAAGCGGGATTCCTGTGCCGCGCTGACCCGGGCCGAGATATTGGACAATGCGGCGGCGATTGCGGCGGCGACGGATCTACCCGTTTCTGCGGATCTGGAGGACGGATTTGCCGTCGCGCCTGAGGAGTGCGCAGATACAATCGCAATGGCCTGTACGGTCGGATTGGTGGGCGGCACGCTGGAGGATGCCACCGGCAACCCGGACGCACCGATTTACGAGATGGGGCTGGCGGTGGACCGGGTGCGCGCCGCCGCAGAGGTGGCGCGTAACAAGGGATTTGTTTTGACCGCGCGGGCCGAGAACTTTCTTTGGGGATGTCCCGATCTTGGGGATACGATTGCGCGGCTTCAGGCATTTGGAGAGGCGGGGGCCGAGGTGCTTTATGCGCCGGGGTTGCGCGATCTGGAACAGATTGCCACGGTGTGTCGCGCTGTGGATCAACCAGTGAATGTGGTGATGGGGCTGACGGGGCCGCGATATGGCGTGGCGCAACTGGCCGAAGTTGGAGTGCGCCGGATCAGCGTGGGCGGATCGTTTGCCCGGGCCGCATTGGGAGAGATGATGCGGGCCGCGCATGAGGTGTTGGAACAGGGCAGTTTCGGGTATTCCGAACGGGCCTTGCCCGTGAGCGAAATCGAGGCGGCGATGGCGCGGAACCCGATTGGGGGGCGTACGGGTTAATCCCGGTTCAACCCATGGAACAGGTGGGTAAAGGTCGCGGCGCCAAGGATTGGCACCAGAAGGTTGATCAGGGGGAGTGACAGCGGTGCCGCCATCAGGACGCCGGCGGCCCAGATGGTGGCGGTGTGGCGGCTGCGCAGGGCCTTGGCCCTGTCCCGTCCGATCCGGCGCATGGCGGCGAGCTGGAAATACTCCCGCCCCAACAGGAACCCGTTCAGCCCCCAGAAGATGAACACCGCCATGGGGGCGATGAAAGCATAGAGGATAAAGGCCAGAAGGTTGGCCGCGATCAGAACTCCAAGGAAATTCACCGTGTCTTTCAGGGCCTCGGCAAACGGTACGCCCGGAACGTCCGGCAGGTGGGGATAGTATTTGTCTTCGACCGCCTGGGCCACCTCGTCCAGAAACATCGAGGTGATGGCCGAGGCAACCGGCACCATCAGAAAGACCGACAGCACCAGCATGAAGATGATTGAGCTAAGCCCCAGGAGACCGGGAAGCCACGTCACATCGCCCAGCACACCGGCATAGCCTTCGGGTCCGACCAGAACGTCGATCAGCCACAACAGCCCCGCATAGGCCGCCACCAGAAGCGCGATGGTCAGCCCGATGCCAAGCCACAGCACACGGCGGAACCGGGGGTCGCCGATTTGGCCCACCGCCTTGAAAAAGCTGGAAAAGATCAGTTCGATATCCACGAGGTCATCTCCGAAAGGTCTGGTCTGGGGCGTTCTGGCGGGGTTTTGGTTTCGGTGGCGATGTGGATGAACCCGGCCACGCGTTCATGTGCGCCGAGGTTCAACGCCTCGGTCATGAAACCACGATCATGGCTGGCAAATCCTGACAGCCAGTTGGCCCCCCAACCCGCCGCAAGCGCGGCGTTCAGAAGCGCAAGACAGACACCCCCCACGGCATAGGTCTGTTCCAGCGCGGGCACCTTGTCCGAAGGTTTTTGAACCTCAATCACCGCCACGGCCAGAATACCCTGATCAAACTGCCCGCGTGCCTTGGCGATCCGGTCCTCATCCAACCCGGCGGCGCGGGCATGGGTTTCGGCCAGATCGGCCATGCGGGGCATGGCGGGTTTTTCGATCACGATGAACCGCCAGGGTTCCAGCTTGCCATGGTCCGGGCTGCGCGATGCGGCTGTGAGCAGGGGGTGCAGTGCCTCCCGCGTCGGGGCGGGGCCTTGCAGGGTTTTGGCCGGGCGCGAGCGGCGGTTGAGCAGGAAATCAAGCGCGGGGGCGTTGGGGGTTGGCATGGCAAATGGCCTTTCATTCATAGGTCGGACCAGTTTGGATGCCTTGGGTAGCGGGTACTACGGTCTGGGTGTTCGATCCGGGTTACCAGATGTGGCGCGGACGCCCCCGGTTCAAGGGGCACCCGCGGTATTATGAGTCAGTCGAGTTCGGCCAGCCGGTCAAAGGCGGCCTTCAACTTGGCCTCTTCCTCCTGGCGCGCGGCGAGGTTGCCCCGGGCTTCGGCCACCACTTCCTCGGGTGCGTTTTCGGCGAATTTGGGGTTGTTCAACCGCCCCCTGAGTCCGCCGATTTCCCTGGCCAGCTTGTCCAGCGTTTTCTCCAGCCGTGCCTTTTCTTCGTTCACGTCGATGATGTCGGCCAGCGGCAATCCGAATTGCGCCCCGTCGGCGGCGATGGTGATGGACCCTTTGGGGAAGTCCATTTCGGTCAGGCTGTCGATCCGCGCCAAACGCTTGATCATCATCTCGTTATTGGCCCATGCAGTTTGCGCCGCGCTGTCCCATTCGGACACAAGCACCGGCACTTTCAACCCGGCGGGCACGTGCATTTGCGCGCGGGCCGAACGGATGTTTTCGATCACCGAAATCACCCAGTTCATTTCGCGATCCGCCTCGGCATCCACCAGTTCGGCCCCGTATTCGGGCCAGTCGGCATGGATCAGCATCTTGGGACGCGCGTCATTGGTGAGACCCCAGAGCTCTTCGGTGATGAACGGCATGATCGGATGCAGCAGGATCAGGCATTGATCCAGAACCCAGGCGAGGGTCTGTTCGGTTTCCGCCTTGGCGGCCGCGTCGTCGCCTTGCAGGATCGGTTTGGAGAATTCCAGATACCAGTCACACACCTTGCCCCAGGTGAAGGCATAAAGCGCGTTGGCGGCATCGTTGAACCGATAGCTTTCCAGCGCGGCGTCCACTTCGGCACCCACCTTGGCGACCTCGCCGATGATCCATTTGTTGAGGGTCAGCGTCGCCTCGGGCCGGACATTTTCCGCAGCGAACGGGATCTGATAATGGTCGGCAAAGGAAAACGCGTTCCAGAGTTTGGTGCCAAAGTTGCGATACCCCTTGATCCGGTCGGTGCTGAGTTTCAGCACGCCGCCGATCGCCGCCATCTGCGCCATGGTAAAGCGCAGCGCGTCGGCCCCGTATTCATCGACGATCTCCAAGGGGTCAATCACGTTGCCCCGGGTTTTCGACATCTTCTGGCCCTTTTCGTCGCGGACCAGCTGGTGCAGATAGACGGTGTGGAACGGGTTTTGCCCCACCACCGCCTGTTGCATCATCATCATCCGCGCAACCCAGAAGAACAGGATGTCCTGACCGGTGATCAACACGTCGGTGGGGAAGTATTTGGCGTATTCCTCGGTTTCTTCGGGCCAGCCCAGCGTACCGATGGGCCAGAGACCGGAGGAAAACCAGGTGTCGAGCACATCGGGGTCGCGGGTCAGCGTCACGCCGGCACCTGCTTTCTCCTGCGCTTCGGTCTCGGTTGCCGCGCAGTATTCATTGCCATCGGCGTCAAACCAAACCGGGATCTGATGCCCCCACCACAATTGGCGCGAAATGCACCAGGGTTCGATATTGTCGAGCCAGTGATAGAAGGTTTTTTCCCCGCTTTCGGGCATGATCTTCACATCACCGCCACGCACCGCGTCGAGCGCGGGGCCGACGACCTTTGCGGCATCGACAAACCACTGGTCGGTCAGCATCGGTTCGATCACCACCTGGCTGCGGTCGCCAAAGGGCTGCATGATCGGCTTGGCCTCGACATAAGGCAGGTGTTTCGTGACCTCTTCGCCGTCCACCTCTTCGGTGATGTCGACCATCACGGCCAGCCCTTCGCCGGTGATCTGTTCGATCACGCGATCACGCGCCTCGAACCGGTCCAGCCCGCGCAGATCGTCGGGGACAAGGTTGATTGCGTCCACTTCGTTTTCGGTGAAGGGGGTGCCATTGGCGTGGGCCTGGGCCTTGGCGACCTCTTCGGCATAGGGCGCGCCATCGGCCCGCATGTGGCCGCGCGTATCCATCAGCCGATAGCAGGGAATGCCGCCGCGTTTGGCCACCGCATAGTCGTTGAAATCATGCGCGCCGGTGATCTTGACCGCGCCCGAGCCGAAATCAGGGTCGGGGTAGTCGTCACTGATGATCGGGATCAGGCGGCGGTGCTCTTTCGGTCCTACCGGGATTTCGCAAAGCTGGCCCACAAGCGGCGCATAGCGTTCGTCGCTGGGATGTACCGCAACCGCGCCATCGCCCAACATGGTTTCGGGCCGCGTGGTGGCAATGGAAATGTAGTCGCGCTCTTCGGTCAGCGTGACATTGCCGTCTTCGTCCTTTTCCACATAGGTGTAGGTCGCCCCACCGGCCAGCGGGTATTTGAAATGCCACATGTGACCGGGCGTTTCGATATTCTCAACCTCAAGGTCGGAAATCGCGGTTTCGAAATGGGGATCCCAGTTGACCAGCCGCTTGCTACGGTAAATCAGTCCCTTTTCGTACATGTCGACGAAAACCTTGATGACTGCGCCATGAAAATTAGCTGAATTTTCATGGCCGGTGCGCGGGTCGCCATCGGCCCCTGCCATGGTAAACGCATTGCGCGACCAATCGCAGGAGGCCCCAAGGCGTTTGAGCTGGTTGATGATGGTGCCGCCATATTGGCCCTTCCATTCCCAGACTTTTTCAAGGAATTTTTCACGCCCCAGTTCGCGCCGTCCCGGCTGTTGGGTTTCGGCGAGTTGTTTTTCCACCTGCAACTGGGTTGCGATCCCGGCGTGGTCCTGACCGGGCTGCCACAGCGTGTCGAACCCGCGCATACGGTGCCAGCGGATCAGGATATCCTGCAACGTGTTGTTGAACGCGTGCCCCACATGCAGCGCGCCGGTCACGTTGGGTGGCGGGATCATGATGCAGAAGGTCGAGGCCCCCGGTTTGGCATTTGCCCCGGCTTTGAAACATCCGGCCTGTTCCCAGGCCTGGTACAGGCGGTTTTCTGCTTCGGCGGCGTTGAAAGTTTTGTCCATGGCCATGATCCGGGCCCTTTTTGCGTCTGAATTCTCTATTGCATGTGCCTTAGCGAATGCGCGGGCCAAGAGCAACATGGGCTGGACATCTCAATACTGTTCGGATGGGGTTGGAATGAGGAGGGCATGTCCATGGATCTGATCGAATTTCGCCGTGATCTGCACCGCCACCCGGAGGTGGGGTTTGATCTGACGCGCAGCCGCGCACGGGTGGCTGAGGTGTTGGAGGCCGCCGGGCTGGACGTGACCCGCGATGTGGGCGGCGGCGTGGTGGCCAGCCTGTGGCGCGGGGCGGGCAATCGCCCGGCCATCGGGCTGCGCGCCGATATGGATGCGTTGCCCATTGACGAAGCGGGCGAGAGCCCATGGCGGTCCACCGCCCCCGGTGCATTTCATGGCTGTGGTCATGACGGGCACACGGCGATGTTGGTCGGCGCGGCGCTGGAACTGTCACGTGACGATACGCTGGACCGGAATGTGCATTTCATCTTCCAGCCTGACGAAGAAGCGGGCAATGGCGCGCGGGCCATGATTGCAGACGGGCTGTTTGAGCGGTTCCCCATGGGCAACATCTATGGGATGCACAACATGCCGGGGATGGCGCTGGGCCATTTCGCCACCCAGCCCGGCCCGTTCTGTGCCTTTGAGGACAATTTTGGAATCCGCATTGTCGGGCAGGGCGGGCACGCGTCGATGCCCGAGGCGGGTGTGGATGCCATTGTCGTGGGGGCGGCGGTTGTGGGCGCGCTTCAGGGGATTGTGTCCCGCGCGGTATCCCCAAGGGACCATGCGGTGGTGAGTGTGACCGAGTTCATCACCGACGGGGCGCGCAACATCATTGCTTCGAATGTCATCCTGCGCGGGGATTGCCGGGGGTTTTCGCGGGATGTGTCCCAGGTGATCCGCAGGCGGATGGAGGAGATCGTGGCCGGGGTCTGTGCCGCCCACGGGGCGAGGGGAGAGGTGGAATATGGCACTTCTTTCGTGCCGCTGATCAACGATCCCGACGCCACCGCCACGGCGGTTGCAGCGGCGGCACAGGTCGGAGCCGCGAACGCAGAGCATGGCCGTGTGGGGTTCTCCGAGGATTTCGCGGCATTTCTGGACCATTGCCCCGGTGCGTTTGTCCTGATGGGGAATGGGGAAGAGGGGCGCGCGGCCATGCCGCTTCACAACCCGCACTATGATTTCAACGACGCGGCTCTGCCCCATGGCGTGGCCTTCTGGTGTGCGCTGGCGCGGGGGGAGGGGGAGTCTGACCTGGGCGGGGGGGCGCCTTAACCCACTGCTTCGGGGACAACCTTGCCGGGGTTCAGAATGCCCTTTGGGTCCAGCGCGGATTTGATCGCGCGCATCGCCGCGATGGCAACCGCATCCTTGCGCCGCGCCATCGAGGGCAGTTTGGACGTGCCAATTCCGTGTTCGGCGGAAAAGCTGCCGCCCAGGTCAAGCACGATTTCCTCGACCCCTTCCATCAGCGCGTCATGCACTGCTGGATCCTGGCTTTGAGGCCATATCGCATAGTGGACATTGCCGTCGCCCAAGTGTGCAACACATATGGAGTCCGCGCCAGGGTCGTGCGTCACAATCATCGCGTCAGCCCGGGTCAGAAAGGTTGCAATCTGATCCAGAGGCACGGCAACGTCATTGTTCACGATAGGCCGGTGGTGCAATGTCACCTCTGCGGCTGCCTCGCGCCGTTCCCACATCTCGCGCCGTTGGGCTTCATTCTGGGCCACCACCGCATCCAGCACGAGGCCGGTTTCAAAAAGCTCGGCCAGCGTGTTTTCCAGATCGGCCACCACGGGCAACTGTCCTGAGGGCAGGGGGGTGGCGTCGCGCGGAGCGGTGGCCCCGATTTCCAAAAGGATATTGACGTCATGGGGGGTGTCGAACGGATCGCGTGCGCCGTTTATCAATGCCATGTGCTGTTCAATATATTTCCGCGGCATGTATTCAAAGGCTTCAACGGCACCGCCCGAGGCCTCCTGTAATCGGTTCAGCAGGGTCAGCGCGGCCTCCAGCGAGGGCGCGGCCACCATGGCGGTGGCATAGGCACGGGGTTTGGGAAAAAGCTTCAGCACCGCGCCGGTGATGATCCCCAACGTGCCCTCGGCCCCGATCATCAGGTGTTTGAGATTATAGCCCGAATTGTCCTTGTGCAGTTCGGACATCACCTCCATGACGTCGCCTGTTGGTGTCACCACCTCAAGCCCAAGGCACAGGTCACGGGTATTGCCATAGCGCAGCACGTTGGACCCGCCCGCATTGGTCGAAAGCACCCCGCCGATCATCGCCGACCCCTGTGCGCCGAAGGTGAGCGGAAAGATCAGGTCGTGATCTTCGACCGCGTCCCGCAGGGTTTGCAGAACCACACCCGCTTCGACAACAGCCGTGCGCGCCGCCGGGCGGATGTCGCGGATGCGGTTCATGCGTTCCAGCGACAGCATGATCGCACCATCGGCGCGGGTGCCGCCCGCCAACCCGGTATTGCCCGAGACCGGCACCACAGGGGTGTTGGTGTCATTGGCCAGACGGATGATTGCCGCCACTTCGGCGGTCGCGGCAGGGCGGACAATAGCAAGGGGGGACCAGTGATATGCCCCGGTGAAGTCCGCGCAAAGGCGTTCGGCATCCGACGCGGCAAGCACGTGGTCCGCCCCGGTAATGCGTTTCAATTCTGAAATGATGTCGCTCATGCCCGCCCCCTTGTTGATATCATGAGTTAATCCCACGACGGCGGGCATGGCAAGCAGCCCTTGGGGGGCTGTGGCCTTTGGGCCCGCAGCGGGGTGCGCTGGGCGCAGCAGGTGACAAACGCAGCCTTTTCGCCCCTCGCGGCCCAGAGTTTGCCGGTGGACGTTACTGGTGTGATGGGTAGGTGTCATGGGCCATGTCGTCGGGGATGTCCGACACATTCTTCCAATGTTCGGCGAGTATTGCCGCAGCTCAACCCGGAACAAGTCAAAAAACAACGGGTCAAAAACGCGGTGGGCGTGTTGCCTGGTGCCAGTCTTTGATCCGTGAAAACCGCGCACCCCATGACACCCGTTGACAGGGTGGGCGGATTGATGCGAAGGAATGCGCGCTGACGGTTCCGGGGTAAAACCAAATCCCCGGATGAAAAGGGAACGCGGTGAGGTGTAGCCATCAGGCGCCAAATCCGCGACTGCCCCCGCAACTGTGAGCGGTGAGCCTTGCGGCCAACACGACCACTGGACCAGATGTCCGGGAAGGTCAGGCCGGGCGACGACCCGCGAGTCAGGAGACCTGCCTTCAGCGGCCATCGGGGAACCGATGTGTCGAATTCAACCGGATGCCGGGGTGCGCATCTGGCGGAATGGGGACAAAATCCCTTTCCGTGCTGAGAGACCCCGTCGCCTTTGCCCGAATCAATGGGCGCAGGAGACATGAAAACATGTTCAAACCATTCGCAACCGCGGCGTTTGCTGCTGCTTGTGCGGTGATGCCGATGTCGGCGTCGGCGCATTTTGTTTTGGCCTATACGCCGGACACCCTGATCGAAAGCCCCGGCGACGTGGCGATGAAGCTGATCTTCTGGCACCCGTTTGAAAACGGGCACGTGATGGAAATGGAGGCCCCTCAGGCGGTTTACGCCGTGCATCGCGGGGAAAAGATCGACCTGTCCGGGTCGCTTGAGAAAATGACCTTCTCCGGGGTCGACAATGCCGCCACCGGATACGATATCGCGCTTCCGGTCAAACGCTCGGGCGATTATGTGGTTGTGGTGGAACCCGCGCCCTATCTTGAGAAAAGCGAAGACCTGTATATTCAGCAATTCACCAAGGTGTTTGTGAACCGCAACGGAATGCCCACGGACTGGGATAGCGAACTGGGGCTGGCGGCGGAAATCCTGCCGATGGTGAAGCCCTATAACGTCATTGCCGGGTCGTCCTTTACGGGCCGCGTCATGGCGGCTGGCAAGCCGGTGGCCGGGGCCGAGATCGAAGTGGAATACATGGCCGCGGAACCGGACATGGACACCAACGCGCCGAAGCCGGCCACGGTATCGGCCATGCCCGGCGGGGCGGTGGTGATCAAATCCGACGAGGATGGCTATTTCACCTTCGCCATTCCGCGCGCAGGCCATTGGGGCTTTGCCGCGCTGGGCGTTGGGCCGGTTACGGAACACGAGGGCAAGGAATTGTCTCAGGATGCCGTGATCTGGGTCCGCGCCTTCGAAATGGAGTAGGCACATGCATATCGTGGATGGAGCCCTGTCCAACCCCGTGGTGATTGGCGGTGCCGTGATGGCCGCGGGTGGTATCGCCTTGGGGCTGCGCAAGCTGGACGTGGACCGAATTCCGGCCGCGGGTGTTCTGGCGGCCACGTTTTTCGTGGCCTCGCTGATCAAGGTGCCGATTGGCGTGAGTTCAGTACATTTGATCATGAACGGGTTGGCCGGGCTCATCTTGGGCTGGGCCGCCTTTCCCGCGCTGTTCGTGGGGTTGTTGCTACAGGCGGTGTTCTTCGGATTTGGCGGGGTGACCGTGCTGGGGGTGAACCTGGTGCTGATCGCGCTTCCGGCTGTGGTGGTGCATTATCTATGCCTGCCCGGCGTGCAGCGGTCCACGCCGCGTGTCGCCGCGTTGTGGGGCGCTCTGGCCGGAGGGGGGGCGTTGCTGGGAACCGCCTTGCTCGTGGTTGTGGCGCTCTTGTTGACAGGGCAGGAATTTGCATTGGCCGCACGGCTGGTGGTAATTGCACATATCCCGGTGATGATCATCGGGCACTGATCTCGGCGGCCGCAGTGTACCTCGCGCGTCAGGTCAAGCCCGAGCTTTTCGGTACAATGGAGGTTGCGTGATGCGGGTACTTTTGCTGTTACTTATGCTGTTTCCGGGACCTGCGCTTGCGCACAAGGTGATTGCGTCGGTCTTTCCCTCCGGTGACATGATCGAAGGCGAAATCGGATTCTCCAACGGGGATATGGCGGTCAACACCCTGGTTGAGGTGTTCGACGGCGCGGGCAACAAACTTGGCGAAACGCAGACGGATGAGGAGGGCTTCTTTGTCTTTGCGCCCGCAGGGCCGGTGGACCACGTGTTCCGCGCAGACCTTGGAGCCGGGCACGTGGCCGAAGCGGTGATGCCGGCGGCCGAATTGCCGGGCCTGACGGCGAAGAAGGGCACAACCGACTCCGAGACGCGCCCGCAAGGGAGCGGCGAAGAGGCCGGGCTGTCGCTTGGCGAAGCAGATATTGCGCGGATCGTGCGTGATGAAATGCGCCCCTTGCGCCGGGAAATCACAGCCTACAAGGAAAAGAACGATCTTCAAACCATATTGGGCGGGATCGGCTATATCATCGGGCTGTTTGGTATCGGGTTCTACCTTGCCGCCCGCCGGAAGCTGAACGGGGATGGTTGAAGCCCTGCTCCATCGCGCCGACCACGGCGTGGGGGTTGTATCGCGCACCGATCCGCGTCTCAGGGTCGTTTGCGCGGTCGCCTTTGCCGTGGTGACCGTCTCATTGTCAGAGACCTCGGTGCTTGTTGCGGCCCTGGGCTTTGCCCTGTTGCTCATGATGTCGGCGGGGTTGGCGGTTGGCGCGACCCTGAAACAGATGCTGGTTATGGACCTGTTCATCCTGTTCATGCTGTTGTTACTGCCCTTTTCCGTGCCGGGCACGCCGCTCTTTCACATCTGGGGCTTTCCGGCCAGCCGCGAAGGTTTCCTGCAGGCGGTTGAGATCGGGGTGACGGCCAACGCGGTCATCCTGGCGCTCATGGCACTGGTCGGTTCGATGGATCCAACGGTATTGGGTCAGGCGCTTCACGCGCTTAAAATCCCCGAACGGCTGGTCCACCTGTTGATGTTCACGATCCGCTATATCTCTGTTATGAAAGAGGAATACACGCGGATGCGGGGCGCAATGAGGGCCCGGGGGTTCCGGGGGGGAGCCAGCCTGCATTCCTATCGCAGCTTGGGCTACCTGGTGGGGATGATGCTCATCCGTGCCATTGAGCGTTCCGAACGGATATTGGGGGCGATGAAATGCCGGGGGTTTACCGGGCGTTTCATGGTGTCACACCCGTTTCGGATGACGCGGTTTGATATGGGATTTGCTATCGCCTTTGCGCTTGTCTTGCTGGTCCTGATCGCGGCGGAGGTGGCTTATGGCGTTGTTTGAGTTGAGCGGAATTCACTATGCCTATCCCGGTCGTGGCCCGGTTTTGAAGGGGGTCGACCTGAAACTGGATGACGGCGAGCGGCTGATGATCACCGGACATAACGGGTCCGGGAAATCGACTCTGTTTCGGATCATGGTCGGATTGATCCGCCCGATCGCAGGTCAGGTTATGGCCTTTGGCCAGGAGTGTCGCGAGGAAGCCGATTTCGTGCCCGTGCGCCGCAATGCCGGGTTGGTGTTTCAGGACCCGGATGATCAGCTGTTCTGCCCCACGGTGGCCGAGGATATCGCCTTTGGCCCTCTGAATCTTGGCCAATCCCGTGACGAAGCCATGGAGCAGGTGGATTCGGTGCTGAACCTGTTGGACCTGATGTATCTGCGGGACCGTATCACCCATCGCCTGTCGGGCGGGGAAAAGCGGCTTGTAACGCTGGCCTCGGTTCTGGCCATGTCGCCGCAGGTTTTGTTGCTGGATGAGCCGACGAACGCGTTGGACGAAGAAAATGAAGCGCGGTTGGTGTCCATCCTTCAGGCGTTGCCGCAAGCGATGGTGGTGATTAGCCACGATCCGCATTTCCGTGCCAAACTGGCGACCCGATCTGTGCGTATGGTGGACGGGCAACTGGTCAGCGTCGAACCGAAATGCCGCAACGCACAGGCGCGGGCCTGAACAAAGAAGCGGGGGCGTTGCCCCCGCGTTTTATTGGTCAGATGAAGAACGAGGAGCCTGTTCAGGCCACGCGCCCGAGGTCGATGAACCGTGCGAGGTGGAAATCCTGATCGCCATATTCGTGGTCGATCATGATCAGCCGCTTGGCGAAATGGCCCAGGTCATATTCCCAAGTCATGCCGATCCCACCATGCATCTGGATGCTTTCTTCGGCCACCAGCCGGCCAATACGACCGATGGAGTATTTGGCCGCCGCAAGGGCACGTGCGCGTTCGGTTGCGGGTTTCTCAAGCGCCGCGGCGGCGTTGGTCACGGCCGAACGGGCCTGTTCGATTTCCAGAAGAACCTCGGCCATGCGATGTTGCAGGGCCTGGAACTTGCCAATCGGAACGCCGAACTGTTTGCGGGTTTGCAGGTATTCCACGGTCATGTCACGCGCGGTTTGCATCAGGCCAAGCGCCTCCGCAGAAAGGGCCAGCACCGCGCGGTCCCGCGCCTCGGCCAACAGGGCCGCGCCTTTGCCTTCTTCGCCCAACAGCGCGTCGGCGGGGACGGCCACGTTGGTCAGCGTCACCTCGCAAGCGCGTCCGCCATCGGTGGTGGTATAGCCGCGCAGGTCAACACCCTCGGCGTTCGTGGGCACGAGGAACAGGCTGATCCCGTCTTCATCCGCCACATCGCCAGAGCTGCGGGCCGAAACGATCAGCCCGGCAGAGCCAGCGGCGAATTTGACCACCGTTTTGGCACCGTTGAGGGTCCAGCCGTCGCCTTTTTCCGCCGTTGTGCCCACGTGGTTGAGATCGTAAAGCGCCCCGGCCTCTTCCGCGGCCAGCGCATAGCGGGCTTGGCCGTCGATGATGTCTTCCACCTTGTCAGCGTGACCCGCCCCGGCAAGGAGGGTGCCGGGCACAAGCGCGCCGTCCAGCAGGGGTTCGTTCACAAGACGTTTGCCCAGCTCTTCGAACACCACCGAGATGTCAAAGCCTTCGCCGCCAAAGCCGCCCATGTCTTCGCCAAACAGAGCGCCGATCACGCCCAGTTCGGCCAGACCGGTCCAATGGGCGGGATCAAACCCGGTCTCGGAATTGCCTGATTCAACACGGTCAGCCAGCGGGTAGGTGTCCCGCAGATAGCGGTCGATCGTATCGGACAGCATCCGACGGGTTTCGGTATGTGTGAAATCCATGTTCGTGTCCTCTCAGAGCCCTGTGACCATCTTGGTGATGATGTTTTTTTGCACTTCGGTCGAACCGCCGTAGATGGTTGTCTTGCGGTGATTGAAATAGACCTCGGAGGCGTGTTGGAAGCCATGAGGTGCCACAAAGGCACCGTTATAACCGGGGTCATCCACTTCGGGGGTCAGCGCCTGGGCGCGACGCCCAAGGGCGCGGCGTTGCAGGTCGTCGATTTCCTGGGCAATCTCGGTGCCGATGATTTTCAACATGGAGCTTTCCGGGCCCGGCACGCTGCCGCCCTCGGCTGCGGCCAGTACGCGCAGGTTGGTGGTTTCCATGTTCATCAGGTCAATTTCCACGCGGGCCAGACGGGCGGCGAACAGGGGGTCTTCGATCAGCGGTTTGCCGTTGCGCATCTGGCTTGCGGCCAGGTCTTTCAGGCGCTTCAGCTCCTGGTTCGATTTGCCCACACCGGCGATGTTGGTGCGTTCGTGGGTCAGAAGATATTTGGCATAGGTCCAACCGCGGTTTTCTTCACCCACAAGATTTTCAACCGGGACACGCACGTCGGTCAGGAAGACCTCGTTCACCTCGTGCCCCCCGTCGATGGTTTTGATCGGGCGGACCTCGATCCCCGGTGAAGTCATGTCGACCAGCAGGAAGGAAATCCCTTCCTGCGGTTTGCCTTCGGTCGAGGTGCGCACGAGGCAGAAAATCATGTCAGCATGTTGCCCCAGCGTGGTCCAGGTTTTCTGACCATTCACCACGTAATGATCGCCATCGCGCACGGCGGCGGTTTTGAGCGAGGCGAGGTCAGACCCGGACCCGGGTTCGGAATAGCCCTGGCACCACCAATCGGTGCCGTCACACATGCGTGGCAGCCAGTAATTCTGTTGTTGGCGCGAGCCGAATTTCATCAGCACAGGGGCCAGCATTTTCAACCCGAACGGAAGCAGGCGCGGGGCACAGGCGCGGGCCATTTCATCTTCGAAGATGAACTGTTTGATCGGACCCCAGCCGGGGCCACCAAATTCGGCGGGCCAGGAATAGGTCAGCCAACCCTTGTCATGCAGGATTTTTTGCCAGACCAGCGTGTCCTCTTTGGTCATCGGGGCGTTGTTGCGCACCCGCTCGGCCATCTCGGCGGGCAGGTTGGCGGCAATGAATTCCCGCACTTCGGCGCGGAAATCCTGGTCTTCCTGAGTGAAATTCAGGTCCATCTCTCTCTCCCTGTTTCAGACGCGCCGTCAAGGCGCGTCCGCTGAGTTTGGTTTTGCCGCGGAGGTTCAGCCCGCGCTTTTGTTGTCGTGGGTCTAAGCCCGCGCGTTTATTGTCGTGGGTCTAGCCCGCGCGTTTATTCAGGTCGTCAAAGGTTTCGCCCTTTTCGACCAAATCAACGATCAACTGGGCCGGTTTCCAGAACCGGGCATCCTCGGCCTCGAAGGCGTGCAGGTCAGCGAGAAGCTTGTCCAGCCCATACATGTCGGCGTATTTCATCGGGCCACCACGATAACGCGGGAAGCCGTAACCATAGAGCAGGGTCACGTCGATGTCGGAAGGTTTGAGCGCGATGCCCTCTTCGAGGATTTTCGCACCTTCGTTCACCATCGCGGCAAAATAGCGGCGGGTGATCTCTTCTTCGCTGAAGTCGCGTGGCGTGATGCCTTTGCGGTCGCGTTCCGCGTCGATGATCGCCAACACTTCGGGGTCCGGTGTGCCCGTACGGCTGCCGTTCTCGTAGATATAGAAACCGCGCCCGGTTTTCTGACCAAACCAGCCCTGTTCACAGATGCGGTCGGCGATTTCCACATACCGTTCATCGGCGGGGCGGTTCGGGGCCTCACGCTTGCGGTTGGCCCAGCCGATATCCATCCCGGCAAGGTCATAAACCGCGTGGATCCCCATGGGGTAGCCGAAGTTCCAGATCGCCTTGTCGATGTCATAGGGCGAAGCGCCGTCTTCCATCATATGCGCGGCGGCGGTGGAGTAGGTTTTCAACATCCGGTTGCCAATAAACCCGTCGCAATTGCCTGCGCGCACGGGGATCTTGCGCATCTTTTTGGCCAACAGAAACCCGGTGGCGACCACATCGTCGGCCACGTCCGACGGGATAACGATTTCCAGCAGTTTCATGATGTTGGCGGGTGAAAAGAAGTGCAGACCAATCACGTCGCGGGGGCGCGATGTCGCCTGGGCAATCTCGTCGATGTTCAGATACGAGGTGTTGGAAGCCAGCACCGCGCCGGGCTTGGCGACCTTGTCCAGTTCGGCGAAGACTGTTTTTTTGACATCCATGTCTTCGAACACCGCTTCGATGATCATATCCACCTGCCCAAGGTCGGCATAATCCGTCGAGGGCGTGTAGCGGCCCATGATCTCGGCCTTTTTCTCTTCGCTCATCCGGCCTTTGGCAACGAGGCGGTCATAGACCTTTTCCACGTTGGCCTGACCGCGGGCGATGCTTTCCGCGTCGCGTTCGATCATGGTCACGGGCAACCCCGCATCCAGCGCGGCCACGGTGATCCCCGCGCCCATGGTGCCGCCGCCGACGATGCCAAGCGAGGTCAGGGCGCGCGGTTCGGCGCGGCCGTTTTCCGGCACCTTGGCGCTGGCCCGTTCCGCGAAGAACGCGTGGATCAACCCTTCGCGTTGCGGCGTGTTCATACATTCCGTGAACTTGCTGCGCTCCACGTCCATGCCGCTCATGAAATCGGGCGCGTCGATTGCAGCTTCGACACATTCCACGATGCGGAACGGGGCGAACAGGCCGCGTGCCTTTTTGTTCAGAACTTCAACCGCGCCCTTGCAGGCGGTGAGATAGGCGTCGCGGTCCGCAAACCCGTCAGAGCGTTCCGAGGTGCGGCGTGGGCCGGCCCCGTGCGCGACAAGGTCACGGGCATAGGACAAGGCGTCTTCCAACAGGTCACCCTCTGATATTCTGTCAATAATTCCAAGGGTTTCGGCCTTTTTCGCCGAAATTGGCGCGCCGCTGGTCATCATGTCCAAAGCCGGGCCAGCCCCGGTGATGCGAGGCAGGCGCTGGGTGCCGCCCGCGCCGGGAAGGATGCCCAGCAGAACCTCGGGCAGACCCACCTTGGCCGTCGGGGCGGCAATGCGGTAATGGGCCCCCAATGCAACCTCAAGTCCGCCACCCAGCGCGGTGCCGTGGATGGCCGCGATCACGGGTTTTTCTGCGGCTTCGATGATGTGACACACCTCGGGCAGGTACGGATCCGTGGGCGGTTTGCCGAACTCGCGAATGTCGGCCCCGGCGGGGAACGTGCGCCCACCGCCGATGATCACGGTTGCCTTGACCGCATCGTCGGCTTCGGCCCTGGCCAGCCCATCCACAAGGCCCTGCCGCACGGCAAGCCCCAGCGCATTCACGGGCGGGTTATTAACGGTCAGAATGGCGATTTCACCGTTTACCTCATAGGCGACGGCCTGATCGGACATGTCGGACATATTGGTTCCTCCTCTTTGGTCCAGAATCAGCGGGCAGCCCCGCGCGGACCAGTCTTGCGGATATACTGCCAAGTGGGACGGTGTGGCGGCAACGGGTCTGCCGTGGCGTTACGCGGTTGCGCCGTGACGTCAATTTCGCAAACGGCTCAGATCGGGTTGGAAAACCGGGGCCCGGTTCCGGGGGCCGGCATTGCGCCATGTTTCAGATGGCGCATGTTTCCAGCGTGATTTGAAACGTTTTAAACGGTCTAATCCGACAGGCCGGGTTCGTCCAGCAAATGCCGCCCGGCACGGTCTTCGACCTCGATCACCCACAGGTCGGGGTCAAACCCCCGTTGTTTGCGAATGGCGGCATCCACATCCGCTTCGTCCCCGTCACGCAGGGTCATCCACTGGCGTGCGCCGGTCAGAAGGTCAAAGCTGCGTTGAAAGGCCACCGCCCGACCATCCAGCGTATTGAGCTTGACCAGAACCGCACCGGCCGTGTCATCGCCGTGGGCCGTGACAAAGGCGGGAATGTCGTAAAGCCGCAAGCGGGTCAGATAGGCATCGACCCAGATGCGCGCGGTCAGGCGCGCCATGTGTCAAACCCGGTCAATTGGTCAATTCCCATCCTTGAAATCAAGGCCCATCTCGGAATAGCGCTCTGATTCCTCGAGCCAGTTGGGCCGGACTTTTACTTGTAAAAACAGGTGGATCTTGCGGCCAAGGAATTCGGAAAGCTCCTCCCGCGCGGCCTTGGATACCGATTTGATCGTTTCGCCCCTGTGGCCCAGCACGATGCCCTTGTGCCCGTCGCGCATGACATAGATCACCTGTTCGATCCGGGCCGATCCGTCCTTGCGCTCTTCCCAGCTCTCGGTTTCGACCGTCATCTGATAGGGCAGTTCCTGATGCAGGCGCAGGGTCAGCTTTTCCCGGGTCATCTCGGCGGCGATCATGCGCAGGGGCAGGTCGGCGATCTGATCCTCGGGGTAAAGCCACGGGCCTTCGGGAAGCTGTGAGGCCAGCCATGCCCGCAACGCGTCCACCCCATGCCCTTTTTCGGCGGAAATCATGAAGGTTTCGGCGAAATCGTAGCGGTCATTCATATCCTTGGTCAGAGCCAGAAGGGTGGGGGCCTCGACCCGGTCAATTTTGTTGATCGCCAGGGCCACTGTGCGGTTTTTCCCAATGTCTTCAAGCCCTTCCAGAATGCGCTCGACGCCCTCGGTTATGCCGCGATGGGCTTCGACCATCAACACGATCACATCGGCATCCGCAGCACCGCCCCAGGCCGCGGCGACCATGGCGCGGTCCAGCCGACGGCGGGGTTGAAACAGGCCGGGTGTGTCGACAAAGACGATTTGCGCGTCCCCTTCCAACGCCACGCCACGGATGCGGGCGCGGGTGGTTTGCACCTTGTGCGTGACGATCGACACCTTGGCCCCGACCATGGTGTTGGTCAGGGTTGATTTGCCTGCGTTCGGCTCTCCGATCAGGGCGACAAAGCCCGCGCGTGTGGTCATGGGGTATCCGTTTTCATAGGGTTTTCCGGGTTTTAGCCTAATCCGTGCGGCAGCACCAGATCAGGCTTGAAGCTGATCCAAAAGCGTTTTGGCCGCAGCCTGTTCTGCGGCGCGTTTGGAGGGGGCGGTGGCCGTCGCCTCAGACCCGTTTTCCAGCCGCGCCGCGATGGTGAATACCGGGGCGTGATCCGGGCCACTGCGTTGAAGTTCCACGTATTTTGGCGGGGCGAGCTTGCGCGCCTGGGCCCATTCCTGAAGCGCGGTTTTCGCGTCACGCGCATCCTGTTTCACGCTGGAAACCCGGTTGCCCCACAGTCGGGTGACAAGGGCCTGTGCCACCTCGAACCCGGCATCGAGGTAAACGGCGGCAATCACCGCCTCCATCGCATCGCCCAACAGGGCCTGTTTGCGCCGCCCCCCCGACATCATCTCGGAGCGGCCCAGTTTCAGCACCGCGCCAAGATCAAGTTCGCGCGCGACATCGGCACAGGTTTCCTTGCGCACCAGCGCGTTGAAACGTGGGGCCAGCTGACCTTCGGAAGCGGCGCGGTCATGGGTCAGAACGGCTTGGGCCATCACCAGCCCAAGCACGCGATCTCCAAGAAATTCAAGGCGTTGGTTGTCGTCCCGCGTGGGGGACGACATCGAGGAATGGGTCACCGCGCGGATCAACAGCTCGGGGCGTTCAAAGACATGCCCAAGCCGGGTCTGAAATGCTTTGAGATCGCCGGAGAGTTTCATTCGACCCCTTTGAAATACCGATCCGACCGCCAGGTCCAGAAAAACAGCATGGACCGTCCGGCCGAGGAGAACATGATCCGATCCGCACGGCCAATCAGGTCTTCGTATTTCACGAAACCGACCCCGCCAGCGCGTTGATCCACCCGGGAATCGGTTGAGTTGTCCCGATTGTCCCCCATGAAAAAGTAATGCCCCATGGGCACGGTGAACACGCGGGTGTTGTCGGTGGATTGATTGGTGATATTCAAAACCGTATGTTTGCTTCCCCCGGGAAGGGTTTCGTAATACATTGATTTCAAACAGGTTCCACCCTGTCCCACCGGGCTGTTTTCACAGCGGGGAAGCGAACCGGCGGAACCTTGTGGCGCGTAGGGTTCAGAGAAATTGCCCGCGGGTTCAAGGGGCACGACCTTGCCATTCAGGTGGATTTCGCCGTTCTTGACCTGAACCTTGTCGCCGGGCAGGCCGATCAGGCGTTTGATATAATCCGAACCGGTCACCGGGTGACGGAATACAACGACATCGCCCCGCTCCGGCTCTCCGCCCCAGATGCGGGAGTTGTCGTCCCTCATCCAGCCACAGATGTCCTTGGCGTCAATGCCAATGGGCGCGATGGAGGGGCAGGAGGCGTAAGAATAGCCGTAAGCCATTTTATTCACGAACAAAAAATCGCCGATCAGGAGGGTATTCTTCATGGATCCGGAGGGGATCCAGAAGGGTTGAAAGAACAGGGTGCGGAAGACGCCAGCGATCAGAAGCGCGTAAACGATGGTCTTGATGGTTTCGACCACGGTGCCGCTTTTTTCGGATTCGGATGTCATGCCCTGGGCTCTCCCTGACTGCCGGATTTTCATTGGTACATGCGGTGCGCGGGGCGGGCTGTCAAGATGGTGTGGAGGGGGATGCCGCACGGAGCATTAACAAAGGCGGGAGCAGGTCGAATCGGGGGGTGATGTTTGCGCACTGACGCGGCACCGGGGCGGCACCGGTTGGGCGCGGGTGGCAGAGCGGCTTAGTCCGTTAACGACGGGGCGGGTGCGCTGGTGATCGGGCGCGCCTCGATCACCACAAAGGCCTGGGCCCAGGGGTGGTCGTCGGTCAGGGTGACGTGAATGATCGCCTCGTGACCCGGTGGGGTCATGTCGGCCAGCCGGTCGGCGGCCCAGCCGGTCAGTTCCATCACGGGCTGCCCGGTGCGGAGATTGGACAGGGCCATGTCTTTCCACGCGATTCCCATGCGCAACCCGGTTCCGAGCGCCTTGGAACAGGCCTCTTTCGCGGCCCAGCGTTTGGCATAGGTGCCGGGCGTGTCGGCCCGGCGTTCCGCCTTGGCCTGTTCTACATCCGTAAATACACGGTTGCGAAACCGGTTGCCAAACCGCTCCAGCGTGCCGGCGATGCGGTCGATATTGGCAAGATCGGTTCCGATGCCGAGGATCATGGGACAGGCCTTTGAATGGGACGTCGCGCCGGACGCGGTCGGGACACGAATTTTAGTCTAAAATTCGTTGGGCGCAAAGTCACGCCCGCGCTGCGTCCATCAAGCGGCGCATTTCGCGGATGGCGGGGTCGAGGCCCATGAAGATGGATTCGGCAATCAGGAAGTGACCGATATTGAGCTCCATCACCTCGGGGAAGGCCGCGATGGGTTGGACCGTGTCGAACGAAAGTCCGTGGCCCGCGTGGACCTCAAGCCCCAGGGATTGGGCAAAGGCGGACATGTCGCGCAGGGCGGCAAATTCGGCGTCGCGGTCCGCGACCCGCCTCTCGGCATGGGCATCGCAATAGGCACCGGTGTGCAGTTCGATCACGTCGGCACCGATCCGGGCCGCCGCTTCGATCTGGGCGCGGTCCGCGGCGATGAAGATGCTGACCCGACATCCTGCATCGCGCAGGGGGGCAATGAAATGGGCAAGGCGGTTTTCCTCGCGTGCCACCTCCAGCCCGCCTTCGGTGGTGCGTTCTTCGCGTTTTTCCGGGACGACACAGACCGCGTGGGGTTTGTGACGCAGGGCAATCGCCTGCATTTCTTCGGTCGCGGCCATTTCAAAGTTGAGCGGCACGGTCAGTGCCTCCATCAGCGCATCTATGTCGGCATCCAGAATGTGGCGGCGGTCTTCGCGCAGATGCGCGGTGATACCATCGGCCCCCGCCTTTTCAGCAAGCAATGCGGCGCGCACCGGGTCGGGATAGGCCCCGCCCCGCGCGTTGCGCACGGTGGCCACATGGTCGATATTGACGCCGAGACGGAGTTTGCCGGTTTGCATTTCTGGGCTCCCTTGTTTTTTCGTCATTCGTTTTAGGGGGTTTGGTGGACTGGTCATAGGGCCAATATCGCCCGAATATTTCAGACCAATTTTCAGGCCAGTCCGCAGGCCAGTCCCCGGGGCTTCAATCCTCGCCCGGGCCTTCGGATTTTCGGGCCATCCGCTTTTGCTTGATCTCGTCCAGCTTGGCCTTGAGCCGTCCCTTGCGGCGGTTCTGATAGGCCTGCAACAGCGGAACGGCCAAGTAATAGCCAATCGTGCCGACGACAATCCCCGGCAAAAGCCCACCGATCATATAGGGAAAGAACACCTCGTCATAAAACTGGGACAGCCCGTGCCAATCTGCCGGTTTGCCGGTATATACTGCGGTAAGGTTGTGCCACAGGTCCTGCCCGGCTTCGGCGAATTTGTGGCCAATCTTCTTGTCATCATGCAAAAACTCGGTGCCAAGCAGCCAATGGCCGGTTTTGAGTGACACCACCCCGATGGGTACATAGGTCAGCGGGTTGCCAAAGAACGTGGCCAGAAGCGCGGCGAGGATATTGCCCTGCATCACAAAGGCGACGGCGGCGGCGACAACGAAATGCAGCCCGTAAAACGGGGTGAAGGTTGTAAACAGACCGGCCCAGATGCCGCGCGCGATCTTGTGCGGCGGGTCGGGCAGGCGGCGCAAACGGTGGCGCACGTAATGCGCCGCCCTGAGCCAGCCCCCGCGCGGGTAGAAGAATTCAAGGACGATCTTCCACCAGGGTCGTTTGTCGCGTCGTTTGAAGACCAAGGGTCTTCCCCTCCAAAGTAAAAATTAGCCGTCTTCGCCCGGCCTCATGCGTTCATCGGCAGGGTCGGTGCCCCGCGCCATGTTGCGTCGAGACGGGTCGCGATGCCGGGAGATCGCGGCCACGTCACTGTCGGCTTCCAGCATGGTAATCATGCTGTGCAGGTGTTCCGCGTCGCTCAGCTCCACGTCTATCAGCAGTCGGTAAAAGTCTGGTTTTCGATCCAGGAATTTCAGGTTCGATATATTCGCTTTGTGTTCAGCAATCAGCGTACAGACCCGGCCCAGCACCCCGGCATCGTTGCCGATGGTCAGATTCAGGGTCACGCAATAGATAGGGGCGTGTTTGCCCGAATGCCAGTGCAGGTCAAGCCAGCGCTCTGGCTGATCTTCGTAATCGGTCAGGGTCTCGCAATCAATCGCGTGCATCACCACCCCGTCCCCGCGATAGGTGATGCCAACGATACGTTCCCCGGGCAGCGGTTGGCAGCAGGGCGCTCGGCGCAGGTGTTGGTCGGGTTCAAGCCCGATCACCGCGCGATCGCTATCAATGTCCGGGCGGTCCTGTGGGGCGAGATCGGGATAAACCGCCTGAACCACATCCCGCGCGGTCAGTTCGGCACTGCCCATACGGGCCAGCAATGTGTCGGTATCAGCCAGCCGCAGATTGTTGGCGGCGGTGGTCAGCACCTTGTCGGTTGCTTTTTTGCCTACATGCTCAAACGCCACCCGGGCCAGTTCGCGACCCAGTTTGATGTAACGCGACCGGTCCACGTCGCGCAGGGCGCGGCGGATGGCGGTGCGGGCCTTGCCGGTGCGGGCCATGTCCAGCCACGTGGCCTGGGGGGTCTGGCCTTCTGCCGTGATCACCTCGACCGACTGACCATTCTTGATCCGGGTCCAGAGCGGAACGCGCATATTGTCGACCTTGGCCCCGACACAGGCATTGCCGATCCGGGTATGGATGGCATAGGCAAAGTCTATGGGTGTTGCTCCGCGGGGCAGTTTCACCACGTCGCCCTTGGGCGTGAAGCAGAATACCTGATCCGCGTACATCTCCAGCTTGACCGCTTCGAGAAACTCGTCATGGTCGTCTTCTGCATCGAACCGTTCGGTCAGCTTGGCGACCCAGATCGCCGGGTCCACCGCAAACGGGTTTTCCGAGCGCACACCATCACGATAGGACCAATGCGCCGCCACGCCGGTTTCGGCCACGTCGTGCATCTGGCGGGTTCGGATCTGGGCCTCGACCCGGCGTCCGTCGCGCCCCGACACGGTGGTGTGGATCGACCGGTAGCCATTGGATTTGGGCTGGCTGATATAATCCTTGAACCGCCCCGGCACAGCGCGCCAGCGCAGGTGGATCGCCCCAAGTGCGCGGTAGCAGTCTTCTTCGGAATCGGTGATCACGCGGAACCCGTAGATATCCGACAGGCGCGAGAAGGACAGCTCTTTCTCCTGCATCTTGCGCCAGATCGAATAGGGTTTCTTGGCACGCCCCATCACGTCGGCATCAACCCCCGCCTGGTGCATGACCGCGCGCATGTCGCGGGTGATACGTTCGATCACATCACCGGTTTCCTTTTGCAGATGCAAAAATCGGCGGATGATCGAGTTGCGCCCTTCAGGGTTGAGCACCTTGAAGGCTAGGTCCTCGAGTTCTTCGCGCATCCAGTGCATCCCCATGCGGCCCGCGAGCGGGGCATAGATATCCATGGTTTCGCGAGATTTCTGGATCTGTTTGGCCGGACGCATGGCCCGGATGGTACGCATGTTGTGCAGCCGGTCGGCCAGTTTCACAAGGATCACGCGCATGTCACGGGACATGGCGATGAAAAGCTTGCGGAAATTCTCGGCCTGTTTGGTTTCGGTCGAAGACAGTTGCAGGTTGGTCAGCTTGGTCACGCCATCCACAAGATCCGCGATTTCGGTCCCGAACCGCGCGGACACCTGGGAATAATCCGCGTTGGTGTCTTCGATCGTATCGTGCAAAAGCGCGGTGATAATGGTGGAATCGTCCAGCCGCTGTTCGCTGAGGATCGCGGCCACTTCGACCGGATGGCAGAAATAGGGTTCGCCGGAATGGCGATACTGGCCCTCATGTGCCTGTTTGCCAAAGGCATAGGCGTCACGAATCAACTGTTCATTGGTCTTGGGGTTATAGGCGCGGATCAGGTCGACAAGATCATCAACGGCGATCATTCCCGATCCGCCCTTTCGCATGAGCTGGGGATCAACCCTGGCCTTGGGCTTCCATCAACTGACGCAGCAGTTGTTCTTCGTTCATGTCATCCTCGGCCGGTTTGTCGGCTTCGGCCCCCATCAGCAACGCCATGGCGTCGTCTTCGGGTTCGTCCACTTCGATCTGGGTCTGGTTCGCCTCGATCAGCCGTTCGCGCAGTTCGTCCGCCGATTGGGTTTCTTCGGCGATTTCACGCAGGGACACGACCGGGTTCTTGTCGTTGTCACGATCCACGGTAATGGCTGCACCGGCCGAGATTTCGCGCGCCCGATGGGCGGCGAGCATCACCAGTTCAAACCGGTTCGGAACCTTGTCAACGCAGTCTTCTACGGTCACGCGGGCCATGGATCACCTCAAGCTGGACAAAAAGCGGTATCAGAAGCCGTTTATGTAAGGCGCAAATACGGAATTGACAAGCGGTCATTCGGGGCATTTGGCGGTGTTTTCAAGCTGTTTGACTTCTGCTAGGGCGGAATCCGGCAGGTTTTGCAGCATTTCGACCACGGTTTGCCCCAGATGCGGGTGTCGCCAGTCTGGGGCGACATCCGCGAGGGGGACCAGCACGAAGGCGCGGTCCTGAATCCGCGGATGGGGGAGAATCAGTTGATCGGGCGTGTGGTTGATCTGGTCCTCCGCCGGCAGATCAATCCATGCGGCGAGGGTTTCGGCATCGGGCAGAACCGTGTCGCCCATGGACAGAAGATCAAGATCCAGCGTCCGCCCGGCCCAGCGTTGCAGGCGCGCGCGGCCATGATCCGCTTCGATCCGGTGCAGCAGGTCCAGCAGCGCGCGGGGAGAGAGCGACGTGGTCAGCGCGGCGGCGGCATTTACATAATCCGGCCCGGCCCCCGCAGGAAAACAGGGCGTGTGGTAAAACGGGCTGATGGCCGTGAGCGACACGCCGGGTGCGGCCCCGAGGTCACGCAGCGCGGCGCACAGGGTTTGCGCCGGTGTTTGGGGCGGTTTTTGCGGCGCGTCCCCGCCCCCCCCCGGAAGATTGGCGCCAAGCGCGAGCAAGCAAGCTTGATCCATCGTGTTCTCCGTTCTATCATTCGTGTGCTTAAAGCGTTTCCGCATTACGTTGACTCGGCGTGATGTGAAAACGTCTCACAGCATATCGGGAGTGTGGGTGTTTCCGGCTATTGCTGTGATCCAACAACAACTGGAAACGCTTTAAACTTCTTGCAAGGCGAATAGAATATACATATTTCTGACCGAACGCCCCGCCGCCAAATTACACTCACGGACTTCGGCCGGGCTAAGCTCGAAAAGGACAATTTATGTTTTATAAAGACGAACGGCTGGCGCTGTTCATCGATGGGTCCAATTTGTATGCCGCCGCCAAGGCGCTTGGGTTCGATATCGACTACAAGCTGCTACGCCACGAATTTATGCGCCGGGGAAAGCTCCTGCGCGCATTCTATTACACTGCGTTGCTGGAGAATGACGAGTATTCGCCCATTCGTCCACTCGTCGATTGGTTGCATTACAATGGCTTCTCGATGGTCACGAAACCGGCCAAGGAATACACCGACAGCCAGGGACGGCGGAAGGTGAAGGGCAACATGGATATCGAACTGACGGTCGATGCCATGGAACTGGCCCCGCGTGTGGACCATATCGTGCTGTTTTCCGGCGATGGCGACTTCCGCCCGCTGGTTGAGGCGCTACAGCGGCAGGGGGTGCGTGTGTCCGTCGTGTCGACGATCCGCAGCCAGCCGCCGATGATCGCCGATGAATTGCGCCGACAGGCCGACAATTTCATTGAGCTGGATGAGTTGAAAGACGTGATCGGGCGCCCGCCGCGCGAGCCCATGCCGGGTATGGAACCCGAGTAAGGGCGCGGCCCTTGTATTGAGACCTGAACAGACAGACTAGGGGCCGGGTGGGGACACGCCCGGCTCCTGTTTTGTTTGTGCGCTCTGTTTTTGCGCGCCGTGTGAATGCGTCAGGTGGGGCGAAGCGGGCAGGCGACCGTTGCCGTTGGGTTGACGCCAGTTGCGGACCCCTTCCGGCGCGGTTGCGTGGCAGGCGGCACAGTCGTTCCCATAAAGGGTATGCACAAGTGCGACGGCCGCTTTATCGTGCGGGGTGCGATTGTGGGTGCCGGCGTTTGGTCCGCGTCAAACCCGTGCCGGGCGCGCGGGGCTGGACCCGGGCGGCGAAGGGGATTACCTGTGGGATCTCAGCCCTCTCTCTGGAGACCCGATGATGACCAAGCCGCCCCTGACCCTTTACCTTGCCGCGCCGCGCGGGTTTTGCGCGGGTGTGGACCGGGCCATCAAGATCGTGGAAATGGCGATTGCCAAATGGGGGGCACCGGTATTTGTGCGCCACGAGATCGTGCATAACAAATACGTGGTGGACGGGCTGCGCGACCTTGGGGCGGTGTTCGTCGAAGAGCTGGACGAAGCGCCGAACGACCGCCCGGTGATTTTTTCCGCCCACGGGGTTGCCAAGGTGGTTCCGGCAGAAGCCGAACGGCGCAACATGGTGTATGTGGATGCCACGTGCCCTCTTGTCAGCAAGGTGCATATCGAAGCCGAACGCCATTCCGGCGCCGGGTTGCAGATCATCATGATCGGCCATGCGGGCCACCCGGAGACCATCGGCACCATGGGGCAGTTGCCCGAGGGTGAAGTGTTGCTTGTGGAAACGGTTGCGGATGTCGCAGAGGTAGAGGTGCGTGACCCGGAGCGGTTGGCCTTTGTCACCCAGACCACGCTTTCGGTAGATGACACACGCGATATCGTGGCGGCGCTGAATGCGCGCTTTCCGGCAATTCAGGGGCCGCATAAGGAAGATATCTGTTACGCCACCACCAACCGTCAGCAGGCGGTCAAGGAGATGGCCGCGAAGGCCGATGCGATGCTGGTTGTCGGCGCACCCAACTCGTCGAATTCACGCCGGTTGGTCGAGGTGGGTGCCAAGGCCGGGTGCGGCTATTCACAGCTGGTTCAGCGGGCCGGGGACATTGACTGGCGCGCGTTGCAGGGGATTTCGTCGATTGGCATTACCGCTGGGGCTTCGGCCCCTGAAGTGTTGGTAAACGAGGTGATAGACGCCTTGAAAGCGCGCTATGAGGTGGTGGTGGAAGAGGTTGAAACCGCCAAGGAAAACGTGGAGTTCAAGGTGCCGCGCGTGCTGCGGACCCCCTGACGGCGTTTGCCCGCGCTCCCACCCGCCCACCCCGCGCGGGCAAACGCCTTTTGTCCCTCGTTCCGGGGGCGGGTTTGGGGGCAGGGCAGACATTTTAACGGAGAGAGCCGATGATTTCGCCACAGTTTTCGAGTGCCGCTCTGGTGGTGGGGCGCGCCCCCGGTGCAGGGGTGATCTTCATGGCCCCGGCCAGGCGATTGGCGTTGGAGCGGGTATGAGCACGGACAGGGAAACGCTGGAGGTTTATACCGGCGCGGCAGAGAAATATGCCGGAAAATATGCCAAGGGGGGTGCCAGCAGCAAGAACGCGAAGCAGGCCGGTGACTGGGCGGGCTTTGTTGCGTTGTTGCCCCCGGGGGGGCGGGTTCTGGACCTTGGCTGTGGTCCCGGCCATTGGGCGGCGCGATTGCGCGAGGCCGGGTATATCGCCGAAGCCAGCGATGCGACCCCGGCGATGGCCGAGCTTGCGGCGGAACGCTATGGGCTGGCCGTGCGCGTCGAGCCGTTTGAGGCGCTGGACGCGGTGCCGGGGCGGTATGACGGGATCTGGGCCAACTTTAGCCTGCTCCATGCGCCGCGGGCACAGTTTCCCGGCCATCTGGCGCGGGTGTTTCGGGCCTTGAAACCCGGCGGCGTGTTTCATATCGGGATGAAGCTGGGCACAGCCGAAGGACGCGACAGTCTTGGACGGTTTTACGCCTATTACGGAGAAGAAGAATTGAAGCAACTGTTGGAGAGCGCCGGGTTCACGGTGGTGAGTGTGCGGCGCGGGAACGGAGAGGGGCTGGCCGGTGGGGTCGAAACCTTTGTGACGGTGACCTGTCATGGCTGAACTTTTCGCCTATACCGACGGGGCCTGTTCGGGCAATCCCGGCCCTGGGGGCTGGGGCGTATTGTTGCGCGCCAGCGAAGGTGCGCGGGTGTTGAAAGAGCGGGAATTGAAGGGTGGCGAGGCAGAGACCACCAACAACCGCATGGAGTTGCTGGCGGCGATCAACGCGCTGGAAACGCTTGAGAAACCTTCAAAAATCACGGTCGTGACCGACAGCGCCTATGTCAAGAACGGGGTCACAGCGTGGATTTTCGGGTGGAAGCGGAACGGGTGGAGAACCTCGGCCAAAAAGCCCGTAAAGAACGTGGACCTGTGGCAGCGGCTGGACGCGGCGCAGGAGCGCCATGATGTGACCTGGGAATGGGTCAAGGGCCATGCGGGGCATCCCGAAAACGAAAAGGCGGACGAATTGGCCCGGGCGGGGATGGCACCGTTCAAACCGTGAGTGTTGCGGTTCTGTTGGCCATCGTGGGGTTTGCATTTGCCGCTTGTCTTACGGTCGGCCGGTCGGCGCTGGGGTGGTGGTGGCGCTTGTATCGCTTACGTCCGCCGCAGCGGTGAAGCCTTGATGCGGGGCGGGTGCGCGGCTGTGTGCAACGCACACAGCCGCGCACCCGCCGGGCCCAACCGGCGAGGATCGCGCTTTGGCGCGACCGCAGTGGGCGGGAGCCTTCCTTATTTATTTCGCGAAACAGGTCTGCCAGAGCCAGATCAGAACCAGTGCGCCGAGGATCGCCCCGAGGAAGCCCGCAGCCCAGCCCAGCACGGAAAGCAGCACGCGCAGGACTAACCCGCCGACCAGCGCGCCACCGATGCCGATGGAGATGGTGGTGATGATATTCGCTTCGATCTTCATCAGCCGGGTGGCGATGAAACCAGCGGCGGTACCGACGATGATAAGCCACAGAACGGCCATGGGGGGCTCCTTTATGTCCAACCGGATGTGTCCAACCGGGGTCGGGTTTGGGTTGCGGGGCGCAGGGTCAGGTCAGGCGCGTGCCCCTGGGCAGGGGCAGTCCGCGCAGGAAGTCCTCTGCATCTTGCGCGCCTTTACCCGGTTTTTGCAAGCGCAGCAGTTGGACCGCCCCGGTGCCACAGGCGAAAGTGGCGGTGTCGGTGAGGGCTTCGCCGGGCGCACCCTGACCTTCGACCAGACGCGAGGCGAGCAGTTTCAGCCGCTCTCCTTCATAGGTGCACCATGCGCCGGGAAAGGGGGACAGGCCGCGGATCTGGCGGTCGATCTCCTCGGCCGGGCGGGTCCAGTCGATGCGGGCCTCGGCCTTGTCGATCTTGTGTGCATAGGTCACGCCATCTTCGGGTTGCGGCGTGGCGGTGAGCCTGTCGAGCTGGTTGAGGGTTTCAACGATCAATCCCGCCCCCAAGAGCGACAGGCGGTCATGGAGCTGGGCGGTGGTTTCCTCGGCTCCGATCGCGGTTTCGCGGCGCATCAGAACGGGACCGGTGTCGAGCCCCGCCTCCATTTGCATGATACAGATGCCGGTTTCGCGATCCCCGGCCATGATCGCGCGATGAATGGGGGCCGCCCCGCGCCAGCGCGGCAGGAGCGAGGCGTGGATGTTGAGGCAACCCCTGCGCGGCGCATCAAGGATCGGTTGGGGCAGCAACAGCCCATAGGCCACGACCACGGCGGCGTCGGCGTTGAGGGCGGCAAAGGCCTCCTGCCCCTCGGCGGATTTGAGCGAGGCGGGGTGGCGCACGGTCAAGCCCAGCTCAAGCGCGCGCCTGTGAACCGGCGTCGGGCGGTCCTTTTTGCCGCGACCTGCGGGGCGGGGCGGCTGGCAATAGACCGCCGCGATGTCGTGGCCCGCATCCTTCAGGGCGTCAAGAACGGGGACCGAGAAATCAGGAGTGCCCATGAAGACAAGTCGCATCAGCTTTGATCCTTTGTTCTGTGGGGCGAGCGCGGGGCCGGGGGCCAGCCTGTGAGGGTCAAAATCCAGGAGTTTCAAACCGGCATCCCCGGATATTTGGGGTCAAAGGAAGGGCACCGGGGTTATTTTAGTTTGCGCGCCCGTTTGATCAGCATATCGCGTTTGAGTTTCGACAGGTTGTCAAAATACATCTTGCCGTTCAGGTGGTCGATCTGGTGCTGAACCGAGGTCGCCCAAAGGCCGACAAAATCGCGCCGGTCCCAGATGCCGTTTTCATCGAGGAAACGCACGGTCACCGCGCGCGGGCGCGTGATTCTGGCCGAGACGCCGGGCAGGTTCGGGCTTGCCTCTTCATGGTCGCGCGGCTCGATCGAGGTGTGCAGAATCTCGGGGTTGGCCATACGGATGGGTTTGCCGCGTTCAGTGCTGGCATCCACCACGGCCAGCGCCAGAGGCACGCCGATCTGGGGCGCGGCGAGGCCGACGCCGGGCATGGCCTCCATCGTGTCAATCATGTCGGTCCAGATCGCACGGATGTCATCAGTGATTTCATCCACCGGCGTGGCCGGGATGCGCAGGCGTTTATCCGGCCAAGGGATACAGGCGCGCGCGGTCATGCCCGGGCCATTTCCCGTTTCAGCTTTTGCATCTTGCGGGTGATCATCTGGCGTTTCATGGTGCCAAGATAGTCAATGAAGAGCTTGCCGTTCAGGTGGTCGATTTCATGTTGCACACAGGTGGCCCAGAGCCCGTCGAAGGTTTCGCCCTGTTCCTTGCCGTCCCGGTCGATCCATCTGACATCGACCACTTTTGGCCGGGTCACTTCGGCATATTGCTCGGGAATGGACAGGCAGCCTTCTTCATAGGTGTTCTGTTCATCCGAGGCGGCGATGATTTCGGGGTTGAACATGACCAGAGGCCGGGGGGCTTCGCCCTCTTCCTTGACGCAGTCCAGCACGATCAGCCGGTCCAGCACACCAATCTGCGGCGCGGCCAGCCCGATGCCCGGCGCGTCATACATGGTTTCCAGCATATCATCGGCCAGCTTGCGCAGGTCATCAGAAAGATCGGCGACAGGGGCACAGGCCTTTTTCAGGCGCGGGTCGGGGTGGATCAGGATCGGTCGTTTCATGGCTCTTGATTTAGGGCAAGAGCGGGGCGACTTCAATGTCAGGCCCGGTTGGGGCGGGACGGTTTTCCATCCGGGGCGGATCAGGGTGGTCGTGTTTGGGGAAATTATCCCGGCACGACGGGATTCCCGGATATAATTTCTGTTTTTTGCGCGGTATGCAGAAACCGGTTTCGCTCTCGATCGTTTTCATGAAAAACTGTCCCGAAAAATCGGCATCAATTGTCGCTTTCGATGAAATGAGACTATCGTGCGAACCGGCAGGGTCAAGGAGATGGACATGAATTTTGACGATGTAATCGAGCGTCGTGGCACCCATTCGGTGAAATGGGACATGATGGAGAAGATCTATGGCGTTTCCCGGGAAGACGGGATTGCCATGTGGGTGGCGGATATGGATTTCCGCCCGCCCCAGTGCATTGCCGATGCGCTGGCCAGGATGGCGGAAACCGGGATTTACGGTTATTACGGCGACGATAGCGGCTATCTGAACGCGATCTGCTGGTGGATGGAAAATCGCCATGGCTGGACTGTGGAGCCGGGCGCGATTTTCACCACGCATGGGTTGGTCAACGGCACCGCGATGTGTGTGGATACCTTTACCGAACCCGGGGACGGGGTGGTGTTGTTCACCCCTGTCTACCACGCCTTTGCCAAGGTGATCAAAGCCAACAACCGCCGCGTGGTGGAATGTCCTCTGGTGAATGACAATGGTCGCTACGAAATGGATTTTGACGCCTATGACGCGATGATGGACGGGAGCGAACGCATGGTGATCCTGTGTTCCCCCCACAACCCCGGCGGGCGGGTCTGGACGCGAGACGAGCTTGAACAAGTGGCGGCGTTTGCCACGCGCCACGACCTGATCCTTGTGTCCGACGAAATCCACCATGATTTGGTATTTGGCGGTGCCAGGCATACCCCCATGGCGTTGATTGAAGGGATCGAGGAGCGGCTGGTGATGATGAGCGCGACCACGAAGACCTTTAACATCGCGGGGGGACATCTGGGTAACGTGATCATCCCCGACCCGGCCTTGCGGGCGCGGTTCGACGCGCGGATGCAGGGGTTGGGTATGTCGCCCAATTCGTTCGGGTTGTTCATGGCGGAAGCGGCCTATTCGCCGGAAGGTGCGGAATGGGTGGACGCGGTCGTGGCCTATATTGATGGCAACCGGAAGCTGTTTGACGAAGGCATCAACGCCATTCCGGGGCTGGCGTCGATGGCATTGCAATCGACCTATCTGGCCTGGGTGGATTTCAGCGGTACGGGCATGGAGATGGCAGAGTTCACCCGGCGGGTGGAGAAGGTGGCGAAGATCGCGGTCAACCATGGGCCGACCTTCGGCGCGGGGGGGGAGAGCTTCCTGCGGTTCAACCTGGCGACGCCGCGCTCCGTGGTCGAACAGGCGGTGGCGCGGATGCAGGAGGCATTTGCCGATTTGCAGTAGCCGGTGATCCAACGGTGATCCAAATGAGTGCCCCCAAGGGGGGGCACGCAGGTTTTGCGCCGCGCTTGCGCGCGTCGCGGTGGGCGCAGGTGGCAAGGTCAGGGTGTGACATGCAACCCGGACCACCAAGGGACACCGCCATGGGCCGAGATTAAAAAGATCGTTCCGTTTGGGGGGTAAGTGTCAGCCAACTGCGCTTTGACGGGTGATGCTGGCGACCGGGGCGTCCTCTTCCCGGACAAAATCCAAGGGCGCGCTGTCCAGTGCCGGGGTGGCGCGTTTGAAATCATAGCGCATTTCGTCGCCTTCGCGGTCCGAGGCGATGACGAGGCATTGCATCTTGTGACGCGCGCCGTCGTAAAGATCGACGAGGCCACGCAGATAGGGCGCGTTGCCCGCATCCAGCGCAAAGCCGCCTTCCCAGAGTTTCAATACCGGAAAGATGTCATCCCCCACACGGATGCGCAGGCGATTGGACCGGCGAAGAGCCTGTTTTCGGGCGGCTTCCAGCGCCTCCCTCAATTCTTTGGGCAGGTAATCCTGCATCGTCCATCCTCCCAGTGGCGTGCAGCCCCAGAGTGCCACAGGCATCGTGAAATACAAGGGAGACCCCGGAAAAATGGGCGAGAAACCCCAAAGCGTCCTGCCAAAACCCTGACTCACGGGGTGTTGGCAGGACGCGCGAAACACATAAATGTTGCGCGGCCTTCGCCTTTTTCCCTGTCTCAGGTTAAAGGTCGAACGCTTTAGGTGTTGTGGTCTTCGACCAGATCCACCCCAAGGACGGGACGCAAAACATGGGGAATTTCAGGATCATAGAGCGCCGAATCGCGGAAATCGCGCGCCTCTGAAAGCGCGGGACCCAGAAGGATCAGTGCGGTGCGGGTGATTTTCCCGGCCCTCACCTTCTTGCGGATATCCGCCAGCGTGCCGCGAATGATCATCTGGTCGGGCCAGCCAACGCGATAGGCCACGACCACGGGACAATCGGACCCGTAATGCGGGGTCAGCTGGCGTTCGATTTCGCGCATGTTGCGCACGGCCAGGTGAATGGCCAGCGTCGCCCCGGTCCGGCCGAAGTTTTCCAGCGTTTCCCCGGCGGGCATCGAGGTGGATTGCATGGACATGCGGGTCAGCACGATGGACTGGGCAATTTCGGGGATGGTCAGTTCCTGACCAATCGCCGCCGCCGCGGCCGCATAGGCGGGCACCCCGGGGATGATTTCATAGTCGATCCCGTCCGCGCGCAGCCGCCGGATTTGTTCGGCAATCGCGCCGTAAAGCGAGGGGTCGCCGGAATGGACGCGGGCTACGTTCTGGCCGTTCTCATGGGCTTTGACGATCTCTGCATGGGTATCGTCCAGCGTCATGGGGGCGGTGTCCAAGACACGCGCATCCCTGGGCGCGCAGGCCACCACCTGTTCCGGCACCAGAGACCCGGCATAAAGACAGACCGGGCATTCCCCGATCACCCGCGCGGCCTTGAGTGTCAACAGTTCCGGGTCGCCCGGTCCGGCTCCGATAAAGAATACGGTCATTGCATGTTCCCTGTTTTCATCTGAGCGGACATAGCCTCTGGTGCTTTCCCTTCGGCAAGATCGCCATCAATCTTGCGCGCATATCCGCGTGGCGTGAACATGCGCGGACCTTCGCCCAGTTGCGCAAGGCGCGAGTTGGACGACCCGATCAGCACAACAGTCAGCATATCCACTTCGTCTACTTCCAATTCATCCAGCCGGCGATAGCGCAGGTGTTCTTCCGGGCGACCCAGCGAACTGGCCAGCATGACGGGTGTGTCGGCGGGGCGGTGTTGCAATAGGATGTCGCGCGCTTCGGTCAGAAGGGTGCGGCGGGTTTTGGAAACCGGGTTGTAGAAGGCGATGACAAAATCACCCTCGGCTGCGGCCTTCAGGCGGCGCAGGATGTCGTCGCGCGGGGTCAGCAGGTCCGAGAGCGAGATGGTGCAGAAGTCATGCCCCAGCGGAGCCCCGGCCCGCGCGGCGGCCCCTTGCAGGGCGGAAACACCGGGCGAGCACACAACCTCAACCCGGTGCGCGGCGTCGGAGACACCGTGTTCATCCACGCCCCGGTCGAGCAGTTCAAAGACCAGAGCGCCCATGGCATAAATGCCCGCATCCCCCGAACAGACCAGCGCGACGTTCTTGCCCCTGGCCGCCTGTTCAAGTGCGTAGCGACAGCGCGCCTCTTCTCCGCCCAGCGGGAAATCAGAGCGGTCTTTACCTGCGGCCAGGGGGCCAAGCAGGTCGATATAGAGGCCATACCCCACCAGTTCTTCGGCTTCGGCGACAAGACGGGACACTTCGGGCGTGCGCCACGCCGCCTGACCCGGGCCAATGCCGACGACCGACAGGCGACCGCGGGCGCGGCCCTTGAGGTCGGTGAGCGGCGCGTCGGCGCGGGTCAGGGCGCAGGTGCAGTTGGCGGTTTTTTGTTTCTCTACGGCCAGCGTGCCGCCGATGGCCAGCGCGGCGGCTTCGGACACGCCGTGGGTGCCGACCTCGGCGAAAACCACGTCAGAGGGGTTGGCGAGGTTGGGGGTCTGGGCGTCAAGCACATCCGCCGGGAACAGCCGGAAGGGCACACCAAGGCGGCGGGCGACTTCGTTCATTGCCGGTTCGTCGGCCTTGAGGTCAATGGAGGCGACACAGGCGATGGCGCCGGGGGCGATGTTGTGATCGGTCAGGGTTTTCCGGACCAGGGTCCACATTTCCTCCGGGTCCGCATCACGGGCACATCCCAGACCCAGGGCAAAGGTTTGCGGATGATAGACAAGCCGCTCTTCGCCCCCTTGCCGGGGCGTCTCGCTGGTCACCAGTTCGACCGCGCCGCCGGTGTCTTTGATATCAAAGATATTGTTTCCGGTGATGGTGATACCCTTGCCCGACAGCAGCGCGGCCATGGCGGTTCTGGCATCTTGGGGATTGGCGAGGCGATACCCCAGCGGCGGTTCGTCCAGCGCGACGCCCATGGCCACATCCCCCGCGGTGGTCACGGCCGCGGTTGCGTCAAGCGCATCGGCAAGTTGGCTGGCCAGCCGGTTGGCACCGCGATGCCCGCCGAGCAGGGGCACCACGACGCCGCCGTCATCAGAGACCGAAACCACGGGCGGTTCGGTGGTTTTGTCCGACAGGATCGGGGCCACCGCGCGGATCAGGATGCCGCTGGCGCAGACCCCGATGATGGGTGTTCCGGCGGCAAAAAGGTCGCGGGCGTGGTCGAGCGCATTGGGGAAAAAGGCATCGGCCTTGTTCACCCGGCCTTGGCGGCCATGAACAGCCGCGCCAAGGGTGGCGGCAATGCGGTGGGCCGTGGCTTCTCCCGAGCGGGAGAGAGCAAGGACAACGGGGGGAATCGAGGGTGTCACAGCCATGGGTCGGCACCTTTGGTCAGGAGGATCATGGAAAAATAGGGGGCTTTTTCGGGGGCTTGCGCGAGGGGCAGGATTTGTTCTTCGGGCAGGCTGGCGCGTTCCACATAGGTGGCCTGATCCGTCAGGCCAAGCGAGTCGATCACGCTGCGGATTTTGGACAGGTGGCGACCGACCTTCATGATTGCCACGCTTTCCGCACCTTCGATGCGGGTGCGCAATTCAGCTTCGGGCAGGGGGCCGGGCAGGATTGTGACCCGTTCATTGCGCGCCGCCAGCGGTTTGCCTGCGCGCGCGGCACAGGTGGTGAGCGAGGTCACGCCGGGGATGATTTCGGTGTCATAGCTATCGGCCAGCCGTGCGAAGAGATACATGAACGAGCCGTAAAAGAACGGGTCGCCTTCGCAGAGCACCACGACGTTTTCGCCCTTGTCCAGAGCCGCCGCGATATGGGCGGCACCGGCGTCATAGGCGGCCTGAGCCGGGGCGCGCTCCGGGGTCATGGGGATCTCGATCAGAATCTCCTTGGCGTTGGTCGGGATCGCGTCGGCGGCGATGGAGCGGGCAAAGCTGTCCCCGCCCACCAGCGCGGGATAGGCAACGGTTGATGCGTTCGAAATCAGCCGATGCGCCCGCAGGGTCATCAGGTCGGGATCGCCGGGGCCGAGTCCGACGCCGAAGAGGGTGCCTTTGGCCGGGCTTGGCGGGGGGCGCGTGGGGTCGTTTTTCAGGGTGCCAGTGGTCATCGTTTGATCAGGCTCCATTGGGTGACGGGGCGCAGCGGGTGCCACGTGGTGTGTTTGCCCGGGGTTGGGCCGATGGGCCGGGCGCGGGCGACTGAGAGTTTAACCAGTTCGCCGCCCATTTCCTTGTGCAGCTCCGACAGCAGAGCCTCGGATTCCAGGGTCACGGCATTGGCGACCATACGGCCCAGAGGGCGCAGGGCGGCCCAGGCGGCGGCGACGGTGTCGCGGGTAAGCCCGCCGCCGATGAAGATCGCATCCGGGGCGTCCAGCGGCTCAAGCGCCGCGGGCACCGTGCCGTCGACAAGCTCGAGGCGGGGCACACCAAGGGCCAGCGCATTTGCCGCCGCCAGCGCGCGGCGGTCCGCACGCGGTTCGATGCCAATGGCGCGGGCATAACGCGCGCCGCGCATCCATTCCACGGCGATGGAGCCACAGCCGGTGCCGATATCCCAGAGCAGGGCCCCGCGCATCGGCATCAGCTTGGCCAGCGTGACCGCGCGCACCTCTTGTTTGGTCATGGTGCCGTCATGTTGGAACAGATCATCCGACAGGCCGGGAACACGGGGCAGGAGGGCCGCGTTCGGGGCGGCGATACAGTCCACGGCGAGGGTGTTGAAGGCCGGGACATCGTGCGCCCAGTCGGCGGCGATACCGTCGAACCGCTGTTCGTCTTCGCCGCCCATGGCGGCCAGAACGGTCAGCTTTGATTGGCCAAAGCCACGTTCGGTGAGAAAGCGCGCGATCTGGCCCGGTGTGTCTGAGCCGGTGGTCAGGATCAGGAGCCGCGCATCCGGTTGGATGAAGGCGATCATCTGTTCCACCGGGCGGCCATGCACGGTGAGGGTTTCAAGGTCGGCCATGGACCAGCCCATGCGGGTGCTGGCCAGTTGGAAGGCAGACACTTGCGGGTGGTAGATGATTTCGTTCGGGGGGATGGAACGCCCGATACGCGCGCCGACCGAGAACCACAGTGGGTCGCCGGTGGCGAGCACGACGACGCGTTTGCCTCTGAACCCGTTCAACGTGGTGATCAGCGCGTCAAAGGGGGAGGGCCACGCCACGCGTTTTGCATCGGGGTTCATGGCCGGATTATCGGCAAGGGCGTGGTGGCGGTCGCCACCGACGATGACCTCGGCCGCCTGAACCACGGCACGGGTGGCGGGGGTGAGCCCGTCGAGCCCGTCTTCGCCAATGCCGACGATATGGAGCCAGGGTTTGGTCATGCGCTCTCTCCTCCCTTGCGGTCGGGGCGCGCGGTTTCTTCCGGCAGGCCCGCGGCGAGGGCGTTCACGGCGGCCGAGGCGATGGCCGAGCCGCCGCGCCGTCCGCGCAGGGCGACGAAATCACAGCCGCGCGGGTTGGCGGCCAGTTCGGCCTTGGACTCTGCCGCGCCGACAAAGCCGACGGGAAAGCCGAGGATGACGGCGGGTTTGGGCGCGCCCTGATCCATCAGTTCCAACAGGTGGAACAGGGCCGTGGGGGCGTTGCCGATGGCGACCACCGCCCCGTCAAGGTGATCGGTCCAGAGCTCTACCGCCGCCGCTGAACGGGTGTTGCCGATGCCGGCGGCGAGGGCGGGGGTTCGGGGATCGTTGAGGGTGACGATGACCTCATTCCCGGCGGGCAGGTAGCGGCGGATGATCCCCGCGCCGACCATTTCACAGTCGCAAAGGATCGGCGCACCCTTTGCAAGTGCGCTGTGGCCCGCGTCATAGGCCGTTTGGCTGAATGCCAGCCGGTCGGCGATTTCCACCATGCCACAGGCGTGGATCAGGCGGATGGCCATGCGGTCCAGCCCCGGTGGAAACCGGTCGAGCCGGGCCTCGTGCCGCACGGTGGCGAAGCTTTCGGCATAGATGGCGGCGGGGTTCTTTTCGTAGGGGCGCAAGATCGTGGGCCTTTGCAACAAGAGGTGGGGTGGGGAGTGGGGACAGCCCCACACCTTTGGATATTTGGGGTCAGATGATATGCGGGTCAGTGTTTGTGTGACCGCGTGCTTTCCGGGCCATGGGGGTGTTTGGCATGGGGGTATTGGGCATGGTGGTGGTGCCCGTGCCCATGGTGGTGCCCGTGATCGTGATCATGCCCATGATGGTGGTGATGATGGTGATCCATGTCCAGACGGCATTCGCCGGTGCAGAACGTGTCGCACAGCGTGCAGTCGGACACGTTGGAGCCCGGTGCGTTGGCCCCCTGACCTTCCACGTGGTGGTGGTGGCTTTCCTGAACACTGCCTACTTCGCTTTCAAAGCCAAGGACTTCGGCCCGGTATTTGCACATCACGCAGGTGGGCGGGGGGACGTCGGCAAAGGCCGGGTGCGCCGCGCGTTCCGAGGCCGGGATTTCGACGACGTCCTGGCCTTCGAGAGCAAGCACCTGGGTGCGATAGCCACAGGTGCCGCAATTGGGGGGCGGCATGGCACCGACCTGTTCCACCACCCGTTCGGCGAAGGTTTCCAGCACCTTGGCGTGGTCGTTGAGGTAGCCCGCCTTGACGAATTGGATGTCGGGGTTTTGCGCCGCCACCTTGTCGGTAAAGCCATAGATCCGGTCGATCAGGATGCCGGTGAACAGGAAATACGGGAAGACGAGGATACGTTTGTACCCCAGTTTCGCCGCATGGGTCAGGCAGGGTTCAACCAGCGGGAAGGTAACGCCGGAATAGCCGATTTCAAGCCAGCCAAAGCCCAGACCTTCCTGTAACAGCCGCGCCACCTTGGCCACGTTGCCGTTGGCGTCGGGGTCCGAAGCGCCGCGTCCGATGACCACGAGACAGGTGTCTTCCGTGGCCACGGCACCGTGTTCGGCATCCGCCTTGACCATTGCTTCCGAAATACGCGCGCCGGCGGCGGCGATCATTTTCGGGTCCACGCCCAGTTCACGGCCATAAGACACGGTGATGCCGTGTTTGGCAGCATAGGTGTTGAGCACGGTGGGAATGTCATTCTTGGTATGCATGGCCGCGAACAACATGCCCGGCACGGCGACGATATGGTCGCACCCCGCATGGCGCAGCTTGTCCAGCCCGTCACGGATCACCGGATTGGCAAATTCGAGATAGCCATATTCACAGGGCCAGTTTTCGGGCAGCAGCGCGGGCAGCTTTTCGGCCAGCACGCTGAATTCATCCACCGCCGCCTGACTGCGCGAGCCATGGCCACAGATCATCACGCCGATTTTGCGGGTGTCGGACTCCTTCATGAGGACGCTCCTTTTGCACGGCCCGCGCGGCGGCCTTGCCATAGGCCAGGGCCCGGGGTCCGCGCCAGAACGGCAAGGCCGGGCCAAAGCCCGGTGCCGGAATGCGGGCTATGGGCACCGGAATGGGCCTGGGCGGCGGGGGCGGCGGGGGCCGTCAGGATGGAAATAAGCGTAAGTGAAAGGCGCATGATGTCTGCTCTCCAGCTGTCGGTCGGACCCGTCGTGCGCGGAAAGTGGGGGTCGAAAACCCGAAGGGTTCCGTACCTCCGCCGACAACGCCGCCACATGATTCCCGGTTTGGGTCGATCACCGCACGGCACTTCCTTCCGGCCCTTTAGGGCGTGGTTCACAGGGTATAGGGCGCGCCGGGCGCGGGCGCAATTCCCATTACGCCGCCCAAGGCAGGCTTTACGACATGCGCCCCGCCGCAGGGCAGGGGCGCGCCCGGTCGGGAGTGGCCCAAAGCGGGTGCGCGATAGCGTCAATCGCGAAAACTGGCCAAGCGCGCGTCAGTTCGGGGCCGAAACGCCGCCGTAATGGGCGACCATCACGGCCAGATCTTCCGGCGGGGCATCGGTTTGCAGAAAGGCACAGGCATTTGGGCTGTGTTGAAAAATCGAGCCATCGGAAAAGAAGGTGGTGTTGGTGACAAAGATCACCCGCGCGTCCGGTTGGCGATAGCTGGCGAAATCCGCAATGGCGAGCGCGCTGCCTTCGTTCAGCACGAGGTCGATCACCAGGATCTGAAACTCTTCCTCCTGCAACAGGGCGACCGCTTCGGTTTGCCCGCCGCAAAGCCGGGCGTGAATGTTTTGCCGCAGGAGATGCTTTTTCCAGAGCCTCCCGAGTTCGACGTTGCTCTCCACAATTAATGCCTTCATGCTGGCCCTCGATACACCTTAAGATGGTGATTTTACTCATTTTCAGAGAATTTTGTGTATTATCCCTACTTAGGAGCCAGCGGTCCGTTATTCCAAGAACTTTATCAGCCTTCCGCGTAAATCTGCTTGATCGTGGGGCAATGCGCAAGGTACGGGACAGCAAAGATACAGGAGCGCGACATGTCGACATGGATCACGGTATGTGAGACCTGCAAGCGGGACGGATGGGACGCCGAAACCGCAAGCGAAACGGATGGCGAACATCTGGCCGGGTTGATCGAAGGCGTTGCGGTCAGTGCTGGGGTGAAAACCCGGCGGGTCAGTTGCATGATGGGGTGCAAACGCGGCTGCAACGTGGCGATTCAGGCCACCGGCAAGCTGGCCTATACTTTGGGAGATTTCGAACCGGATGCCGAGGCCGCCGAGGCGATTGTCGAATACGCGGTCAAACATGCGGCAAGTGAAACCGGGCAGGTTCCGTTCCGGGAATGGCCACAGGGGGTCAAGGGCCATTTCGTTACCCGCCACCAGCCGGTGCCCGAAGAATGATCCCCCCGCGTGATCATGGCGGAGGGGTCGACGCGGCGGCGGCGCAATACGGAGGCGTATGGTCGGAATGGATCGACCTGTCCACCGGGATCAACCCGGTGCCTTACCCGGTGGGCGAGGTGTCGGCGCGCGGATGGGCCACCCTGCCGGACCATACGGCGCAGGAGGCGTTGATCGCCGCCGCGCGCGGGTTCTGGAACGTGCCCGAAGGGGCGGCGGTTCTGGCTGCGCCGGGGGCGTCGGCGTTGATTGCGAACATGCCGCGCCTGTCCGGGGGGGGACGGGTCAGGATCGACCACCCCACCTATAACGAACACCGGGCGGCGTTTCAGGCGGCGGGTTGGGCCCTGTCCAAGGAGGCAGGCGTGCGGGTGGTTGTTCATCCCAATAACCCGACGGGAGAGTATTGGGAACCCGATTGGGAACCGCAGAGCGGTCATGACCTGTTGATCATCGACGAAAGCTTTTGTGACATCGCACCGGATCAAAGCCTGATCGCGCTGGCCGATCGGCCCGGCGTGGTGGTGCTGAAAAGCTTCGGGAAATTCTGGGGGCTGGCCGGGCTTCGGCTTGGCTTTGCGATCGGGGATCCGGCGTTGATCGACCAGCTCCGGGCGATGCTGGGTCCGTGGCCGGTTGCCGGTCCGGCGCTGGAAATCGGCACGCGCGCCCTGTCCGACACGCAATGGGCCTGCGACACACGGGCGCGTCTGGCGCAAGATGCCGCGCGGCTGGACCGGATCATGACACGGGCCGGGGCGGGCGTGGTCGGCGGCACCGACCTGTTCCGGCTTTATGACGTGGACAGTGCCACGGCGTGGCAGGCGCGGATGGCGCAGGCCCATATCTGGACCCGTATTTTTCCCTATTCCGAGCGGTGGGTGCGCCTTGGTCTTCCCGCCCCGGGGGGGTGGGAGCGGGTGGAGGCCATCGGGTGACCCTGTTTCTGGCCCTTCTGTTGGACGCGGCTCTGGGTGAGCCGCGTCTTTTGTGGGACCGGGTCCCGCATCCGGCGGTGGTGATGGGCCGCGCCGTGGCATGGATGGATGCGCGGTTGAACCATGGTCCGTCCCGCCGCGTGCGGGGCATCGTGGCGCTGGTGCTTTTGCTGCTTGGGGCGGGGGGGATTGGTCATGCTCTGGCCTGTCTAGGCTGGCCGGTCGAAGTGGTTGTGGCGGCGATCCTGTTGGCGCAACGCTCGCTTGTTGAACACGTGCGGGCAGTGGCCCGGGGGCTGCGCCTGTCACTGGGCGAAGGGCGCCGCGCGGTGGCGATGATCGTTGGCCGTGACACCGGGCAAATGGACGAAGCGGCCGTGGCGCGTGGTGCCATCGAAAGCGCGGCCGAGAATTTCAGCGACGGGGTGGTCGCGCCGGCCTTCTGGTTCCTGCTTGGTGGATTGCCCGGGCTGTTGATTTACAAGATCACCAACACCGCCGACAGCATGATTGGCTATCGCACGGAAAAATATGAACAGTTTGGCTGGGCGGCGGCGCGGTTCGATGATCTGTTGAACCTTGTGCCTGCGCGCCTGTCCGCGATCCTGCTGGCCGTGACACACGGGGTGGGACACTGGCGCGAGATCGCGGTGGACGCCCGCAAACACCGGTCGCCCAATGCCGGTTGGCCCGAAGCGGCCATGGCGCGCGGCCTTGGCGTTGCCCTTGCTGGCCCTCGGTCATATGACGGCAAGTTGAAGGAGTTTCCGTTTGTGAATGGCAGCGGGACGCGCAACATTGGGGCCAGCGAGATTGAAGCGGCCTGTGCCGCACTGTGGCGCGGCTGGGCCGGGCTTCTTGGCGTGGCCTTGTTGTTTTGGCTGAGTGGTCTTGGCTGAGTTGAACCGAAAGGATTGAGAATGCGGAAAATTATCGGCGCGGCGTTGGCCGCGGGGCTGATGGCAGGGACGGCAGCGGCCCGGACCCCGTGTGGCGGCACCTTCAACGGTTTTGTGGACCAGATGAAGAAAGAGGCCATATCCAGAGGCCATGCACGCGGCACCGTGGACAAGTTTTTCGCCAATGTGCGCAAAGACGGCAAGGTTTTGGCCGCAGACCGCAAACAGGGTGTGTTCCAGTTGGATTTCACCAGCTTTTCGCGCCGTTTGATCAGCCAGAGCCGGATCAATACCGGGCGGTCCAAGGCCAAAACCTATGCCAGTACATTCGCCCGGATGGAGCGCGATTACGGGGTGTCGCGCGGTGTCCTGTTGGCGTTTTGGGCATTTGAAACCGATTACGGCGCGTTTCAGGGGGATTTCAACACGCTGAACGCGCTGGTGACGCTGTCCCATGATTGCCGACGCCCGCATCTGTTCCGCCCACAGGTCTTTGCCGCCCTGGAATTGTATGAGCGCGGAGATTTCAGTCCGACGCGCACCACAGGGGCATGGGCGGGCGAAATCGGTATGGTCCAGATGCTCCCGCGCGATATCCTTGAAAACGGGGTCGACGGGGACGGGGACGGCAAGGTGCGTCTGAAACACTCGCCGCAGGATGCGTTGCTGTCCGGGGCCAAGATGCTGCGCCACCTGGGCTGGCGTCCGGGTGAGCCGTGGTTGCAGGAGGTGCAGGTGCCCGGCAATCTGGATTGGTCAAAGACCGGGTTGAATACCCGGATGGCCGCCGGAGATTGGCTGAAGCTTGGCGTAAAGCCGCGCCATGGCAAGGTTCGGGAAGACCTGCCCGCGTCGATCATCCTGCCTCAGGGGCGCAAAGGACCGGCGTTTTTGGCCTATCCGAATTTCCGGGTGTATTTTGAATGGAATCAGAGCTTTACTTATGTTCTGACCGCCGCTTATTTCGCCAATCGTCTGGAAGGCGCGCCGGTGTTCAATGCCGGCAAGCCCGAAAAAGGGTTGAACGGCGAACAGATGAAACGCCTGCAACGCAAACTGGCCAAGCGTGGCTATGACGTGGGCAAGATCGACGGAATCCTGGGCGCGGGCACCCGTGCGGCGGTGCAGGATGCGCAAAAGAAGCTGGGGCTGCCTGCGGATGCCTGGCCCACGGCGGCGTTGCTCAGCAAATTGTGACCGGGATGGGTGTGCTTTGCAGGCACGGCCCTTCGCGATTTGTTCAAACGGTTGCGCAGGTCACCGACCGACTCGCCGACGGGGATCACCCCGCCGCCGCTGTCAACCCGGCGTCCAGTGATGAAAGGATGGTCTGCACGTCCTCCGAGGTCAGAACCAGCGGCGGCGACAGGATCACGTTGGGGCCAGACACGCGCACCATCGCGCCGGATTGATAGGCGACCTCCTGAACCGTGCCGATGGTGGCTTTGTCAATCGCCGCCTTGGTGCTGCGATCCGACACCAGTTCCAACGCGCACATCAACCCGTGGCCGCCGCGCACATCGCCGATCAGCACGTGTTTTTCCCGGAGCGCCTGTAGCCCGGCAAAAAGCTCGGCCCCGCGCGCCGCGGCGTTTTCATGCACGTTCAACCGTTTGGTTTCGGCCAGACAGGCCAACGCCGCCGCCGCGCCCACCGGGTGGCCGGAATAGGTATAGCCGTGGCCAATCGCGGCCTTGCCGGTTTCGTCTTTTTCAAACACCTCGACCACCTTGTCGGCGATCATCACGGCACCAAAGGGGAAATAGCCGTTGGTGATCGCCTTGGCCGTGCACATCATGTCGGGCTTAACCCCCCAATGGCGCGACCCGGACCAGCTTCCGGTGCGGCCAAAGGCGGTGATCACCTCGTCCGCGATCAACAGAATCCCGTTGCGGTCACAGATGTCGCGCACCCCGGGCATGAAGCTTTCATGGGGGGGAATCACGCCGCCTGCGCCCAAAACCGGTTCCATGATCATCGCGGCTATGGTGCCTGCGCCCTGAAACGCGATTTCATCCTCCAGCGCGGCAAGACACAGCTGCGCCAGCCGCTCGGGGTCGGTTTCGTTGAACGGGTTGCGATAGGTATAGGGCGCGGGGATGTGGAAACAGCCCGCCAGCAGCGGTTCATACGCGGTACGGAAATTGGCGTTGCCATTCACCGACGCGCCGCCGAAATGGGTGCCGTGATAGCCTTTCTTAAGGCTCAGGAACTTGGTCCGCGCCGGTTCGCCGCGCACCTTGTGGTATTGGCGCGCCAGCCGCAGGGCGGTTTCCACGCTGTCCGATCCGCCCGAGGTGTAAAACGCGCGGGTCAGCCCGTCGGGGACAAAGAAGTCGCGCAGCTCTTCAGAGAGCTCGATCACCGCGTCATTGGTGGTGCCGCGAAAGGTGGAGTAATAGGGCAGTTGGTCCAGTTGCGCGGCAATCGCGTCCTTTACCGGCTGGCAGGAAAAGCCAAGATTGACATTCCAGAGGCCGCCGACGCCGTCCACCGCCTCGTGCCCGTCCACATCGGTGATTGTTACACCCGCCGCGCCGGTCACGATGGTGGGCGGGTTGGCAAGGCTGTCTGCCGGGTGGGCCATGGGGTGCCACAGGGAGCGGGCGTTTTTCTCTTTCAGGAAGTTGCTGTCTTTCACGGGTTTACCCTTTCAATATGAGGTGTCAGGCGGGATCGGTGCGTTCGAATCCGTCGGGAAGAAAGCCACCCATCGCGCGGGTCAGCCGGATGGCGTGGCGGCGAAGTTCGGTTCGGATGTTGGTCTTGCGCGCGTCGTCCATGCGGGCGGTGGGGGCGGCCACGGCCATGGCGCCGATCACCTGTTGTCTGGCATCAAACAGGGGGGCGGCGTGGGAATGGACGTCTTTTTCAAACCCACCTATGGATTCCGAAAAGCCGCGCGCCCTGCTGTCTGCCATCCGGGTGCGGATGACATCCGGGTTGGTTTCGGTCTGCGGGGTGCGTTTTTCCAGCGGGCGCGACAGGATCCGGTCGCTGAACTCGGGCGACGAAAAGGCCAGCACGGCCAGACCCGAACTGGTGGCATGGAGCGACAGGGTTTCGGCGTCTTCCATGGTGACGCGCGTACCGTGTACCGGGGAATAGGCATAGGAAATGATCGTCAACTGATCGCCCGACAGAAGCGAAACATGGGTGGTCTCCTGGGTCGCCGCTGACAGATCCGCAAGCACATCATGGGCCAGATCGCGTGTGGGCACGGCCGCCTCCCGCAGGGCAGCGAGGCGTAAAAAGGCGGGGCCAAGGCGATATTCGCGACCGGTCCCGGCCTGTTCAACGAATCCTTCCGCCTGAAGTTCCGTCATCATCCGGTGTACCGTCGCCTTGTTCATCCCGGATAGCCGAGCCAGTTCGCTGAGCCCGATCAAAGGGTGTGCGCGGTTGAAATACCTGAGCAAAGACAAGGCTTTGGTAACGGTTCCCATGGCGGTTTCAGGTCTCTTTCTCGCGGCTGTGCCCGATCGTGGAGGGGCTCGGTTTAGTTCACGTGTTAAAAGTGTTGACAGAGTTGAAGCCGGTCTGTCAATCTGTTTTAGAACCAATGGTTTGAATAATGAACCGACAGTCAGTTCGCAACAGGGAGAACAGAAATCATGAAAGCAAATACGCTTTTGGGCGGCGCGCTCGCTTTGGCTATGGCCGCGTTTGGCGGAGCCGCTGTGGCAGAATACCCGGAAAAGCCGGTGAACTTCATCGTGCCGTGGCCTCCGGGTGATCTGGAGGATGTGCTGACCCGCATGATCGCCGAAGACTTTCAGAAAGAATACGGCGTACCCGCGGCGGTGGTGAACAAGCCCGGCGGCGGCGGTGGCCCGTTCCCTGGTGCAATCGAAGTCGCGACCGCTCCGGCGGATGGCTATACCGTGGGCAGCTTCGTGATCGGTGTGCCGGTTGTGGGCCATGAGATCGGGATTGACGAATTGACTCCGGCGAAATTCGATCCCATCGGGATTTTCCTGACCTATCCTTTTGTCATCGCAACCAAGGCCGATGCGCCCTATGCGTCGATGGACGAACTGGCCGCCTATGCCAGGGATCACGACGTGGCGCTGGGCCATTTCGGTGACCCGCTGACCCCAACGAAAGTGACCAAGGCGCTGGCCGTGAAAAAGGGGTTCGAATGGGGCAGCGACGCCGCGTTTGACGCGCTGGATTGCAACACGCTGGCCTCGGGCGATGCGGATGTGATCAACACCACGCTGCAACTGGTTCTGCCCTGTCTTGATGAGGTCAAGGTGCTGGTGTCGATCACGGATGAGCGGATCGCGCTGGTTCCCGATGCCCCCACGGCGGGGGAGGTCGATCCCAGCCTGAATATCGCGCTGTGGAACGGGTTGTTCGTGACCAGGGACACCCCGGCGGATGTACGTGAAAAAATCGCCGCCGTGGCCAGCAAAACCGTGATGAGCGACCGCGCCCAGCAGATCGCCAAGGACACCGGTGCGCTGGTCTATTGGCAGGGTGCCGATGAGTCGGCCGCCCGCGTGGCCAAGAACATCGAAACCATGGGTGTGATCGGCGGATTGCTGGAATAACCCCCGACACACGGGCCGGGCGGAAGATTTCGCCCGGCCTTTTTTTGCCCATCCAACTCTGGGAACGCGGATAATGAGCACCCCCGAACAACGCCGGTTCAAAGGCCCCTTGCGCGGACATCTGTTGTTTGCGCTGGTTTTCATCGTGGCCTCGCTGTTCCTGCTTTCGCAACTCGGTGCGGAAACCAAGTGGGTAAAGAAGACCAGGTTTTTCGCCCAGCCGAGGTTTTGGCCCACTGTGGCCGTGGGGGGCATGGTGCTGTTTGCCGGGCTGCATCTGTGGCGCCTGCCGGTGCGCAGGTTCAACCGCAATGATCTGGTGGAATGGCGCCGGTGGTTCTTTGCCATCGAATATGTGCTGTGGTTCCTGGGCTATGTGATCATCGTGCCCATTCTGGGGTATCTTCCCACCACGGTGGTGTTCGTGCCCTTGCTGTTGTGGCGCATCGGCTATCGCGATCGCGTCCTGTTATGGGCCGGTGGCATGTTCGCCGTGGCTGTGGTGGTGGTCTTCAAGTCGTTCTTGCAGGTGAAAATCCCCGGCGGCGCGGTTTACGAATACCTTCCCGGCGCGTTGCGCAGTTTCTTCATCCTGAATTTCTAAAGGGTTATTATCATGGAGCTTCTTGCGGAATCGATCCAGATCCTGGCCCGATGGGACGTAATCCTTGCCCTGCTTGTGGGGTCGATGGGCGGTGTTCTGATCGGGGCGATTCCCGGTGTGGGGCCAGCGGTGGCGATTGCCATTCTGTTGCCTGCCACCTTTTCCATGGACCCGATTGTTGGCCTGACCGTATTGTTGGGGATCTACGGCAGTTCCATGTATGGCGGCGCGATCCCGGCCATTCTGATCAACACGCCGGGCACCGCGGTCAACGCGCTGACCACCTATGACGGCTACCCGATGACCGCGCGGGGCGAGGCGCGGCGGGCTCTGTCGCTGGCCTATTCCGCGTCGTTCTTTGGCGGGATTTTCAGCGTGATCTGTTTGATCCTGTTTGCGCCCGTGTTGGCGCGGATTGCGCCGATGTTTGGCAGTCGCGAAATTTTTCTGGCCGCTTTGTTGGGGCTGATCCTGGTCGTGATCGCCCACAGGGGCCATGCGTTGATTGCCGGGGCGCTGGCCTGTTTCGGGATTTTTCTCAACACCGTGGGGCTGGAGCCGGTCAAGTATTCCAAACGCTATACATTCGATCAAAGCTGGCTTTCGGGGGGCGTGGACCTGATTGTTGTCGTGCTTGGCCTTTTCGCGATTTCCCAGGCGATTTTCCTGTTGCAGGGCGAGGATGAAAAGGTGCGGCTGACCCGTCTGCGCGGCGGGTTGTTTCAGGGCCTGCGCGAACTGTCGCGGCATCCGCGTATTGCGGGCGTGTCGGCCAGTCTGGGCGTGGTCATGGGGATGATCCCCGGCGTGGGTGAATTCACCGCACAGTTCCTGAGCTATACCTATGCGCAACGCTCGTCCAGACGGCCTCAGGATTTTGGCCACGGATCGTCCGAAGGGTTGATCGCCGCCGAAACCGCCAATAACGCGGTGCCCGCCGCCGCCATGGTGCCCCTTCTGGCGCTGGGCATTCCGGGCGAGGCGCTGACGGCGATGATGCTGTCGGTGTTTTACGTGCATAACGTGGTGCCGGGGCCGCAGTTGTTTCAGAATGACATGCCCTTTGTTGTGGCACTTTACCTTGCGTTGCTGATCCTGAACATTCTGGTGCTGATTTTCCTGCTTACCGCGACCAACCAGTTGATCAAGGTGGTGAAAATCCCCAACCGGTTCCTTGGGGTGGCGATCCTGACCCTGTCCTTTGTCGGTGTCTATTCGCTGCGCAATTCCTTCACCGATTGCCTGATTGTCGCCTGTTTCGGGGTGTTCGGGTTTGTTTTGAAACGTCTTAACCTGCCTGCTGTGCCCATCGTGTTGGGTATGGTTCTGGGCGGGATCATGGAGGTCAAGCTGCGCGCCGGTATGGCGCGGGTAAAAAGCCCCATGGATTTCTTCATGGACGGGCGTGGTGACACTGCCACCATCCGTCCGATTGCGGTGATCCTTTGCCTGATGATCATCGCGGTTCTTTTCATCCATGTCCGTCACGTGTTGGCGGAACGACGCGCCATCAAGGAAGAAAAATGGTCAGCCAAGCACAGATCGACGAACTTCGCACAGAAACTGTTCCGCCGCAGAAGCTATTTATTGACGGAACGTGGCAAGACGGTACGGGGGAAACGCTCAGCGCACACTCCCCGATCGACGGACAGGTACTGACCACGCTTGAACGCGCCAGCCCGGCGGATGTGGATCGGGCGGTGGCGGCGGCGCGTACCGCGTTCGAGGATGGGCGGTGGTCGGGCATGACCCCGGTCGCGCGCAAGAAGGTGCTGCACAGGATTGCGGATCTGATTGAAAAATACGCGGTTGAGCTGACCGTGTTGGGCGTGCGCGACAATGGCACGGAATTCAATATGGCGCTCAAGGCCGAGGCCGGATCGGCGGCGGGCACCTTCCGCTATTACGCCGAGGCGGTGGACAAGATTTACGGCGAAGTGGCCCCCACCGCACCGGATGTTCTGGGCTTGGTTCATCACGTCCCGGTGGGGGTGGTCGGTGCGATCGTGCCATGGAATTTCCCGCTGATGATCGGGGCGTGGAAACTGGCACCGGCCCTCGCCACCGGCAATTCGGTGGTGTTGAAACCGGCGGAGACGGCATCTTTGTCCTTGCTCAGACTCGCGGAAATCTGTTCCGAATCCGGGTTGCCTGACGGGGTGTTCAACGTAGTGACCGGGCAGGGGTCGGTTGCGGGCGAGGCATTGGCGCTGTCCATGGATGTGGATGTTCTGGTCTTCACCGGTTCGGGCGGCGTGGGGCGGCGTTTGTTGGAATACTCGGCGCGCTCGAACCTGAAGAGAGTCTACCTTGAGCTTGGCGGCAAGTCGCCCAACGTGGTGTTTGCCGATACGCCTGATCTGCTCAAGGCCGCCGCCGTGTCGGCCAACGGTATTTTCCGCAATTCGGGACAGGTCTGTGTGGCCGCAAGCCGTTTGTTGGTGGAACGCGCGATCCATGATGACTTTGTCGCCGCCCTGTCCGAACAGGCGCAAAGGCTGACCGTGGGCGACCCGCTGGATTTGAACAGCCAGATCGGCGCGGTGAACTCGATCCCGCAGCTTGAGGGCAACCTTGGCTTTGTCACCGACGCCACGGCGCAGGGCGCGGATATCGCGCTGGGCGGGGGGCGTATTCTGGAGGAAACGGGCGGCTATTACATGGAGCCGACCGTGCTGACCGGGGTGAAATCCGACCACCGGGTGTTCCGCGAAGAGGTGTTTGGCCCCGTGCTGGCCGTTACCGCCTTTGACACCGAGGAAGAGGCGATTGCGCTGGCCAATGCCACCGATTACGGTCTCGCTGCCGGGGTGTGGACGGGCAACCTGTCTCGCGCCCACAAGATGGTACAGGGCATCCGGGCCGGGATCGTGCATGTGAACACCTATGGCGGATCGGACAACACCGTGCCGCTGGGGGGGGTGAAACAATCGGGCAATGGACATGACAAATCGCTCCATGCCATTGATAAGTACCTCGATTTGAAAACCGCATGGATTCAGCTATGAGCGACTCCCTTCTTGACCGCCGCGAGCGCCTTCTGGGGCCGCAGTTAACCACGTTTTACGAGGACCCCGTGCATCTGGTGCGTGGGGCGGGGACAAAACTGTGGGATGTGGAGGGGCGCGAGTACCTCGATTGTTACAACAACGTGCCGCATGTGGGTCACTGCCACCCCAGGGTGGTCGAGGCGATAGCGACCCAGGCGGCGACGCTCAACACCCACACCCGGTATCTGCATGACGGGATTGTCGATTATGCCGAGGATCTGACCAGCACCTTCGCCGACCCGCTGAACGCGATGATGTTCACATGTACCGGGTCGGAAGCGAATGATATCGCGCTGCGCATGGCGCGGGCGGTGACCGGGCAAAAGGGGGTGATTGCCACCGATCACACCTATCACGGCAATACCATGGCGGTGTCGCAACTGTCCTGTACCAACCCGCCGCCGGATCGGTGGGACAACGTGGCCTTCGTGCCCGCGCCGGACAGCTATCGGCCGGTAAGCGCCGAAGAGTTTACCGCCAGTGTCGAACGCGCCATTGCCGAACTGGCCGATCGGGGGCATGGGCTTTCTGCGCTGATCATCTGTCCCTATTTCGCCAATGAAGGCTTCCCGGACCTGCCGTCCGGCTGGCTGGATGGTGCGATCGCCGCTGTGCGCGCCGCCGGGGGGGTGATCATCGCGGACGAGGTCCAGCCCGGGTTTGGTCGCCTTGGCAGCCATTTCTGGGGCCATGAAAAAGCAGGGTTTCTGCCCGATATCGTGACGATGGGCAAACCCATGGGCAACGGCCACCCGGTGGCGGGGGTTGTGACCAGCCGCGCCACCATGGAAGCGTTTCGCGATACGTTCCGATATTTCAACACCTTTGGCGGCAACCCGGTCAGCATGGCCGCCGCACAGGCGACATTGAACGTGATCCGTGACGAAGGGTTGATGGAAAACGCCCGTGTGGTGGGCGAATATGCCCGCGCTGGCCTGCGCGATCTGGCCACGCGCCACGACTGTATCGGTGATGTGCGCGGGTCGGGGCTGTTCTTTGGGGCCGAGCTGGTTCTGGACCGTGATGCCAAAACCCCCGCGACGGCGTTCACAAAAGCGGTGGCCAACGCGGTGCGTCACAAGGGGGTTTTGATGAATTTCCTCGGTGTGCATTACAACGTGTTGAAAATGCGCCCGCCTATGGTGTTTTCACAAGCAGATGCCGACCGGATGCTGGACGCCGTGGATCAGGCCTTGGGCGAGGTGCCTTTGGCATGAGCGAATCGATTGCCCGCAAGGCGGTTCAGTTCTGGGGGCTGGGGGGGCGACCGCTGGAGTTGGTGGCCCGGCGGGAAAACACGGTCTATCGCGTCACCGACGGGCCGGACAGCTATGCCCTGCGCCTGCATCGCATGGGGTATCGGACCCGGGCCGAGCTGACCTCCGAGCTGGAATGGATGGGTGTGCTGGCGCGCGGAGGGTTGAGTGTGCCAGCGCCATTGAAAACCACTTCCCACGCGTTGAGCGTCGAGGTGGAGGGCGTTCTGGTTGACCTTCTGTGCTGGGCCTCCGGGGCCCCGTTGGGCAAGGCGGGGCAGTTGCAAGGCATTGAAAACAGGTTGGAATTTTGCCGTATGCTGGGGGCGCAGATGGCGGTCCTGCATCGGTTGAGCGATGAATGGAAGCGCCCCGGGAGTTTCACCCGCCCTTCCTGGGACCGGGCCGGATTGCTGGGCGAGCACCCGCTTTGGGGGCGGTTCTGGGATCACCCGCACCTGTCGGCAGAGGACAGGGCGCTGTTGATCACGGTCCGAGAGCGCGCGGATGCCGCGCTGGCAAGGGTCGAGACACAGTTGGATTACGGGCTGATCCATGCCGACCTTCTCTCTGAAAACATGCTTTGGGATGGCACCCGGCTGACCTTTATCGACTTTGACGACGGCGGGTTTGGATTTCGGGATTTCGAATTGGCCACGTTCCTGATGCGCTATCTTGATGCGCCGGATTATCCCGAATTGCAGGCCGCGTTGCTGGATGGATACCGGGTGCGCCGCCGGGTGGACCCGGACAACCTGCGCCTGTTCATCCTGCTGCGCGCCCTGACCTATCCGGGGTGGATCATCGACCGGCTCGGCGAACCGGGGGCGGGCGTGCGGTCGGAACGGGCACTCGATACCGCGCTGAAACTGGCGCGCGATTATATGGACAAGGAAGAGAGATAATGACCGACAAAACGATTCTGGTCGTGGGCACCTATGACACCAAGGACGACGAACTGGGATACCTGTCCGATTGCATCACCGGGCAGGGCGGCAATGTTTTGTCCATGGATATCAGCGTCTTGGGCGATCCGTCCGCCCCGTGCGACTATTCCAAACATGACGTCGCCCAAGAGGGCGGGTCGTCCATCAGGGCTGCCATCGACAGCGGTGACGAAAACAGGGCCATGCAGATCATGGCCGCCGGGGCCTCGGCGCTTGCCCTGCGGCTGTATCGTGAGGGCCGGATTGACGGGGTGATCGTGCTGGGCGGGACCATGGGCACCGATGTGGCGCTGGATGTCTGTGCCGCGCTGCCCCTGGGGGTGCCGAAATACGTCGTCTCGACCGTATCTTTTTCCGCCCTGTTGCCGCCCGAGCGTCTGGCACCGGATATCCAGATGATCCTGTGGGCCGGGGGGCTTTATGGGTTGAACTCGGTTTGTAAATCCTCGCTCAGCCAGGCGGCGGGCGCGGTATTGGGCGCGGCGCGGGCCGTGGAAAAATCCAAAGGGGACAAACCGTTGATTGGCATGACCTCTTTTGGAAAAACCGTTTTACGCTACATGGTGACGTTGAAACCGGCGTTAGAGGCGCGCGGCTTCGAAGTGGCCGTGTTCCATGCCACCGGCATGGGCGGGCGCGCATTCGAAGGGTTGGCGGCCGAAGGCGCGTTTGCCTGCGTGCTTGATTTCGCGACACAGGAATTGGGCAACCACATCATGGGATCGGGATTGACGGCGGGTGCGGACCGGTTGACCAATGCGGGCCGGGCCGGGGTGCCGCAACTGGTGGCACCGGGCTGTTATGACCTTGTCGATCTTGTCGGATGGCACCCCCTGCCGCCGCGTTTTGCCGATAAACCGGCCCATGCCCATAACCGTCTGCTCACTTCGGTTGTTCTGGATGCCGAAGAGCGGCGCGAGGTCGCGCAGGCCCATGGCAGACAACTGGCCACCGCCACCGCACCGGTGGAATTTATCCTGCCGTTACAAGGGTGCAACGAATGGGACCGCGAGGGGGCCGATTTGCATGATGCCGAAGGGCTGGCCGCGTTCTGTGATGAAATGCGCAGGGTGTGCCCGGACAATGTGACACTCACCGAACTGGAGTGCCATATCAACGATACCGCGTTTTGTGATCACGTTTTGGCCAGGTTTGACCAATGGGTGGCCGAAGGTATCGTCAAGCGCTGACACTTGGCCTATGGTCGCGCCATGGAGTGGCGGGAACAGGGCATTTTGTTGGGGGTAAGGCGCCACGGGGAAACCAGCGCCATCATCGACATGTTCACCGAAACCCATGGCCGTCACGCGGGCGTGGTGCGCGGGGGAACAAGCCGCAAGATCGCCCCGATCCTGCAACCCGGGGCGCAATTGGACGTGAGCTGGCGGGCGCGGCTCGAGGAACATCTGGGCAGTTTCACGGTTGAACCCGTGCGGTCCCGCGCGGCGGCGGTCATGGGGTCGCGCCTGTCGCTGGCCGGGTTGAACGCCGTGGCGGCGATGTTGCTGTTTTGCCTGCCGGAACGGGAAGTTCACGGGCGGCTTTACCGGCAAACCGAACAATTGCTGGACCTTCTGGGACAGGATGACCTTTGGCCGCTGGCCTATCTCAGGTGGGAATTGGCGGTGTTGGAGGAGATGGGGTTCGGGCTTGACCTTGGTACCTGTGCCGTGACCGGAACGGGCGAAGGGTTGGAGTTCATTTCCCCCCGCACGGGCCGCGCCGTATCCCGCGCCGGGGCGGGCGAGTGGGTGAACCGGTTGTTGCCCCTGCCTGCGGCATTGGTTGGCAAGGGGAATGGCGCGGATGCGGATGTGGCGCAAGCATTTGATGTGACAGGCCATTTCCTGCGCGAAAAGCTGGCTGGAGAATTGGTCCATAAACCTCTGCCCGAGGCGCGGGACCGGTTCGTCGCCCGGTTCAAACGCCGGGTTTCACCGCAGTAAACACCATCTCGCGCCCTTGCTCATTGCTCAGGATCAGCCTGTCGCCGGACACTTCTGACAGGGTCATCTGTTCCAGAGCGCGCAGGAATGCGGTCTCTTGAGACAACTCGGAACAGGCCATGGCGGTTGCCCCGATCTTTTCGGCCCTGAACCACGGGTAGGGCGCAGCCATGGTGCCAAAATAGAGGTTGCACGGTGCCTGACCCGCGATTTTTCCCGGTTCGGGAAAGGTCAGCGTCGCGCGGGAGGTAAAGGTCGCTCCGTCCAGTTCGGTCAACTGCCAGACCCTGCCCGCAGCACCATAGCGGCCCACGGTTTCATCGCCCATGCAGGCTGTGATCAGGGGGAGCATAAGGAAAGAGAGCGCAAGCGCGGCATACCGGGTCATCATACCTATCTAAGTGCCAGAACCAGATCCACAAGGGTGGCCATGGGTTGCAGGTTGTCTGCTTTGTCCTGCGCTGCCAATGCACCCATTCCGATCCCGGCGGCGCGCAGGGCGCGGGCGAGGTCAGGGTTGGTGATGCCCACATCCGCCAGAAGCGCATGAAGCGCGTCCATGCGCAGCTTGTCGATGGTTGATGTTGCGCGCGCAGCATTTTTGTCCGTTCTGGCCCAGCCGCGCATCGCCATGTCCACCGGCTCTGTCCCGCCAAGGGCAAAGGCGCACAGGCGGGTGGCGAGGGATTCGTCACTCTCCAATACCGCGCCGATCTCTTCGGCCGCGCGCATTTCCCATTCGGCGATCAGCACCGCGAGATAATCCGGCAGGTCTCTGAAATGCCAGTAGAACGACCCTTTTGTTGTGCCCATATCACGGGCCAATGCCTCGGCCCTGAGCGCGCTGGGACCCGTGTCGGCAAGGGCCTGTAACCCCGCATCGGTCCAATCCTGTCGTGTCAGTCGTTTTTGTGCCATGGCAACAGAATGGAGCGGAGAGGGGCCTTGTGCAAGTGCAGCATTTGACGCGCGACCATACGACACGGAATGGATTGATGCGGGGTTGATGCGGGATTGCAGGGCGGTCGCAACAACCGCGCGTCTCACGCGGCACATAAGGCGGAACAAAAGACAGTGACGAATTGCACCGATTTCACTCTCGCTCTTCACGCGCTTTCTTCTTATAACCCAGTCAAAGCAACGGAGTCGCTGCCATGACCGGGGAACTGTCACCCATCGACAAGGCCAAGTTTGTCGCCGCCAAGCGCGCGACCGATTTCGTCGAGGACGGAATGCGCGTGGGCCTGGGCACCGGTAGCACGGCCGCGTGGCTGGTGCGCTGTCTTGGCGAATTGGTGCGCGAGGAAGGGTTGAAGATCCGCGGCGTCCCCACCTCGACCCGCACCGCCGAATTGGCGCGGGATGTGGGAATCGAAGTGATCAGCCTGGACGAGGCCAGGTGGCTTGACCTGACCATTGACGGCGCGGACGAATTTGACGGCGAACTGAACCTGATCAAGGGGGGCGGCGGCGCACTGTTACAGGAAAAGATCGTGGCGACCGCCTCGGATCAAATGGTGGTGATCGCGGATATCGGCAAAGAGGTGGAAACGCTGGGGGCCTTCCCTCTGCCGGTCGAGGTGATCCCGTTCGGATGGCAGACCACCAAGGCGTTGATCGAAGAAACCCTGATCAGCCTTGATGTGCTGGGCCGGTCCACCACGCTGCGGATGAATGGAAACGTGCCTTATGTGACGGATGAGGGGAACCACATTCTTGATCTGCACCTTAATCGCATCGGCAACGCCCGGCAGATGTCCATGGTGATCAACCAGATGCCAGGGGTGGTTGAAAACGGGCTGTTCATTGATATTTGCGATGCAGTGGTGATCGGTTATGGCGATGGCCGGGTTGAAGTGCGGGACATAAATTCGGGCACGGTCGAAGAAGACCGGCTGGATTTTGTGGAAAGCGACAACCTGTTCACCGATCTGATGGATTGAATGACCGTTGCGACGACAGGCATGGCAAAGGGGCACGGCTTATGAGCTTTGATTATGATCTTTTCGTCATTGGTGGCGGATCGGGGGGGGTGCGCGCCGGACGGGTGGCCGCCCAAACCGGGGCAAAGGTGGCGCTGGCCGAAGAAGACCGGTATGGTGGCACCTGTGTCATTCGCGGTTGCGTGCCCAAGAAACTCATGGTGTTCGCCAGCGAATTTTCGACCGCCATGGACGATGCGCGGGCCTTTGGCTGGACCGTCCATGCTGGCGGGTTCAACTGGGATCAGTTCCACGACAAGCTGACCGGCGAACTGGATCGGCTGGAAGGGGTGTATCGCAACATCCTGAAAAACAACGGCGTTGAAACCTTTGATGCGCGGGCGCGTCTGGTGGACCCGCACACGGTGGAACTGTCCGATGGCACCCGCAAGACGGCAAAACATATCCTGTTGGCCATGGGCGGGCGTCCGGTGAAACCGGGCATTCCGGGCGAAGAGCTGGCCATCACCAGCAACGAGATTTTTCACCTGCCGGAACTGCCGCAGAATATCCTGATCGTTGGGGGCGGTTATATCGCCTGTGAATTTGCCGGGATCATGAACGGGCTGGGCGTCAAGACCACGCAATATTACCGCGGTGCACAGATCCTGCGCGGGTTTGATGGCGAAGCGCGGGGATTGGTGGCCGAAGAGATGATCCAGAACGGGGTCGAGCTTCACCTTGGCACCAACGTGTTGGAGATGAAAAAGGTCGGGCACGGCATTTGGGTCAAGGCGACCAATGGCGATGAACGGGTGTTTGATCACGTCATGTTCGCCACCGGCCGCGCCCCCAATACCGAAGGCGTCGGGCTGGAAGAAACCGGCGTCAAACTGGGCCGCAAGGGCGAAGTGCTGGTGGATGACTATGGTCAGACGGCGGTGCCATCGGTTTATGCGGTGGGCGATGTGACCGACCGGGTCAACCTGACTCCGGTGGCGATCCGCGAGGGTATGGCCTTTGTGGACACCGTGTTCAATGGCACCCCCACGAAACCCGATCACGAGCTGATCCCCACGGCGATCTTCACTCAGCCCGAGATGGGCACGGTAGGGTTGAGCGAAGAAGATGCGCGCGAACAGGGGCCGATCGAGGTTTATTGCACCAGCTTCAAACCCATGCAGCAAAGCTTTGCAGGTCGCGCCGCGCGGGTGTTGATGAAGCTTGTGGTCTGTGCCGATACGCGCAAGGTGCTGGGCTGTCATATTGTCGCGCCGGGGGCGGGGGAAATGATCCAACTGGCTGGAATCGCCGTAAAAATGGGCGCAACCAAAGAAGATTTCGATCGCACCGTGGCCGTTCACCCGACCATGAGCGAAGAGATTGTCACCATGAAAGAGCCGACGCGCCGGGCGTGAGCGGTTGAAATTCGGGACGCGACCCACGAGGTAAAGGGGGTGCGTCTGACGCAAGAGAGGAAGATTTATGGCTGGAAATTCGGGCGGCCCCTGGGGCGGCGGCGGAAATAACGGCGGGGGCGGGGATGACCGCGATCGCGACAATCGGGGGGGGCGCGGTGGACGCGGCCCACAGGATGACGGACCGCAGATCCCCGAAATCGACGAGTTGATGAAAAAGGGTCAGGAACAGTTGCGCGTGCTGATGGGCGGGCGCGGCGGTGAAGGTGGCGGGCGTCGCAATGGTGGCGGCACCGGCGGACCCCGCGGCCCGGCATTGACCGGCGGCACCATCGGGCTTGGCGCCCTGGCGGCCGTGGCGCTGTGGCTTTTCGCCAGCTTTTACACGGTGAAACCCGAAGAGCAGTCGGTTGAGCTGTTCCTGGGCGAATATTCCAGCACGGGCAATCCCGGGCTGAACTTTGCCCCCTGGCCCGTGGTCACGGCAGAGGTTCTGCCGGTCACGCGCGAACAGACCGAGGATATCGGCGTGGGCGCAACCCGGTCGGATGCCGGTCTGATGCTGACCGGGGATGAAAACATCGTCGATATTGATTTCCAGGTGGTTTGGAACATCAACGATCCCGCGCAATTCCTGTTCAACCTTGCCGAACCCCGCGCAACGATTCGGGCCGTGAGTGAATCGGCGATGCGCGAGATTATCGCGCAATCGGAACTGGCACCGATCCTGAACCGGGACCGGGGTGCAATCGCCGGTCGGCTGAAGGATCTGATCCAACGGACGCTGGACCAATATGGCAGCGGTGTGAACATCGTCCGCGTGAACTTTGACAAGGCCGACCCGCCCGAACAGGTGAAACAGGCGTTCTTTGCCGTGCAATCGGCGGAACAGGACCGCGACCGGTTGGAAAAACAGGCCGACGCCTATGCCAACAAGGTTCTGGCGGCGGCCCGCGGTGAAGCGGCACAGCTTCTGGAAGAGGCCGAAGGCTATCGCGCCCGCGTGGTGAACGAGGCCGAAGGTGAAGCCAGCCGTTTCAAGGCGGTTTTGACAGAATACCAAAAAGCCCCGGAAGTGACCCGCAAACGCCTGTACCTGGAAACCATGGAAGAGGTTCTGGGTGGGGTCGACAAGGTGATCATTGATGATCAGGCCGGTGGCCAGGGTGTTGTGCCCTATCTTCCGCTGAATGAATTGCGCAAACCTGCTGCGGGAGGAAACTGAGATGCGGAAAACCACCTATCTTCTGCCCGTATTAGTGCTTGTCGTTGCGGCGGTCCTGTCGTCGGTGTTCATCGTGGATGAACGTCAGAAGGCGCTTGTGCTGCAATTTGGCCGGGTTGTTTCGGTCAAGGAAGACCCCGGTTTGGCATTTAAAATTCCGCTTATTCAAGAGGTTGTGCGGTATGATGACCGAATTCTGAGCCGGGATGTCGAAACGCTTCAGATCACCCCGTCGGATGATCGCCGGTTGGAAGTGGACGCCTTTGCCCGGTATCGCATCGTGAATGTTGAGAAGTTCCGTCAGGCCGTGGGTGCCGGGGGTGTTCGCTCGGCTGAAACACGGCTGGATTCGATCCTGCGCGCCGAAACCCGTGAGGTGCTCGGGTCGGTGTCGTCCAACGAAATCCTGAGTTCGGATCGCGCGACGCTGATGCTGCGTATCCGCAATGGCGCGATTGCCGAGGCACGGGCATTGGGGCTTGAGGTGATCGACGTGCGGCTGAAACGCACGGATCTGCCAGCGGCGAACCTTGCTTCCACCTTCGCCCGGATGGAAGCAGAGCGGGAACGCGAAGCCGCCGACGAAATTGCACGTGGTAACGAGGCGGCGCAACGTGTGCGCGCGCAAGCCGACCGGACCCAGGTTGAAATCGTGTCGGACGCCAACCGTCAGGCCGAGATCATTCGCGGTGAGGCGGATGCCCGCCGTAACTCGATTTTCGCCGAAGCCTTTGGCGCGGATGTGGAATTCTTTGAATTCTACCGCTCGCTCAACGCCTATCGCAAAGCGTTGCAGGGCAGCAATTCGACCATGGTGATGTCACCGGACAGCGAGTTTTTCGACTATTTGAAATCTGATCGTCCCGAATGAACTTCGGGCTGATCCTTCTGGCCCTCGGGCTGGTGTTTCTGGTGGAGGGGCTGGTTTATGCGCTGGCCCCTTCGCTTGTGGAACAGGTATTGGAAGCGCTGCGTCAGATGCCTCCCGAGGCGCGGCGTGTCATGGGATTGCTGGCAATGGTGGCTGGCCTCGCTCTGATCTGGGTGGCCCACGTGAGCGGCACGACCATCGGATAGACCCGGACGGTAAGAATTTTACGTAAAATTCTTGACCGTCGCGCGTGCAATATGGGGTTTCACACCAATATCACGTCTGGTTGAGTTACTGTTGCACGGGTTTGTGTTGCGTCGATCCATTCCTACATTACACTTGTTCCAAAGACGCCCTGATGCGGGGCGTAATCAGTATATAGGAAGCAAGGAGATCCCTGTGTTGAAAACCCAGGCAGTCGCAGTATCCATTTCCAACCCGCCCGTGTCCAACCCGCCCATGATGCGGGGAATGCGGGCCCTATGGCTTGGATTTATCACCATTTCGCTGGTGCTGTTGCAAACGCTTCAGGCCCAGGCGCGCCCCGATAGCTTTGCGGATCTGGCGGAAAAGATCAGCCCGGCAGTTGTTAATATCACCACCTCCACCGTGGTGGCAACGCAGGGTGGGCCGGGACCGATGGTGCCCGATGGCAGCCCGTTCGGCGATCTGTTCCGCGAGTTCCAGGATCGCAACCGCGAACAGGGCGAGCGGCCCCGCCGGTCTTCGGCTCTTGGGTCCGGGTTCGTGATTTCCGAGGATGGGTTCATCGTCACCAACAATCACGTGATCGAAAGTGCGGATGAGATCATCATCGAATTTTATGAGGGCGGAGAATTGGAGGCCAGGGTTATTGGCACTGATCCGAAAACTGACATTGCGCTGTTGAAAGTGGAAAGCGACCAGCCGCTGCCTTATGTCAGCTTCGGCAACTCCGATCTGGCCCGAGTGGGAGATTGGGTCATGGCCATGGGCAACCCGTTGGGTCAGGGCTTTTCGGTCAGCGCCGGCATCGTATCGGCCCGCAATCGCGCGCTGTCGGGCAGCTATGATGATTACATTCAGACCGATGCAGCCATCAACCGGGGGAACTCGGGCGGTCCGCTGTTCAACATGGACGGGGAAGTGGTTGGGGTGAACACCGCGATCCTGTCCCCCAATGGCGGGTCGATCGGGATCGGGTTCTCCATGGCGTCTAACGTGGTGATCCGTGTGGTCGACCAGTTGCGGGAATTCGGGGAAACCCGCCGGGGCTGGCTGGGGGTGCGTATCCAAGATGTGACCGATGATGTGGCCGAGGCGATTGGCTTGGAAAAGACCGCCGGGGCCATGGTGACAGATGTGCCCGAAGGTCCGGCGATGGAAGCTGGAATGAAGGCCGGTGACGTGATCATGTCCTTTGATGGTGTTGACGTTGCCGATACGCGTGGGCTTGTGCGTCAGGTTGGCAATGCCGAAGTGGGTAAAACCGTGCGAGTCGTTGTGTTTCGTGAGGGCAAGACCCAGTCTCTGAAGGTGACTTTGGGGCGCCGTGAAGAAGCAGAAGGCACCAAGCCAGCCGCGCAAGCCGAGGACAAGGAACCCGAAGCGCCCCTGGAAAAAGAGGTGCTTGGCCTGAAACTCAGCGAGTTGACCGACGAATTGCGCGGTCAGCTTGAGCTGGATGGCGATGCCAACGGGCTTGTGGTGAGGGATCTCGATGAAACCGGGGAAGCCTTCGAAAAAGGGCTGCGGCGTGGGGATGTGATCACCGAAGCCGGCCATCAGAAGCTGCAAAGCCTTGCCGATCTTGAAGCGAGGATCGCTGAGGCCAGGGACGCGGGTCGCAAGTCACTCCTGCTGCTTGTCCGCCGGGCGGGAGAGCCAAGGTTCGTTGCCCTGACGCTTGAGTAACGGCAAACAGATAGCCAAAAAGAATTCGGGGTGCCTCATTCGGCACTCCGATTTTTTATGGTTGGATGTGTTGGGCGAGGGCGCGGAAGTTCGATATAGCCAAACGACACAATTCCGAGTGTGCCTTTTGACTATAAGTCTCTGATTTTACGCTGCTGCTTCGTGAGTTTTGGGATCAGAATCCGCTCCCGTCAGCTATATGCCCACAGACACTGTGCCAACGTCATGGAGGTCTTTCCGGATCACGGCTCGCCGCGATGAGCGCCCCCTTTAAAGCGTTTGACCTTTAACCTGAGACAGGGAAAAGGGCGAAGCCAGCGCGATATTTACGTGTTTCGCGCGTCCTGCCAAAAACCTGACTCACGGTTTTTTGGCAGGACGCTTTAGGGTACGCCGCGTGCCGCGGGCGGGGGGCGGTTGCCCCTATGGGCGCGAAGCGCCCATAGGGGCAACCGCCGGGCCCAACCAGCGAGGATCGCATTTCAATGCGACCGCAGGGGGCGGGAGAGCGTCCCGCCAATCGGTTTTCAATATCCGTCGCGAGGGACTGCGATGAGGCCGAGTTTGCGCGCTGTCTGGAGCGACAGGATGCTGCTGTTCAATCCATCAGCAGCCTGAAAGCGCCGTAGGGCACGGCGCGTGCGTGGGTCCATTTCGCCCGAGATACTGCCATCATAGGCCCCGCGCGCTTTCAATGCTCGCTGGACCGAGGCGATGAACTCGGGTGTCAGCACCTCTTTGCAGGGGATTTCAAAGAACAGCTCTTTGCGCTCCCGGACGATGGCCTGTCGGGTCTGTAGTTTAAAGACTGGCTCGGACACAACAGTTCCGTCCTCGCGTATTTCTGCGGGCTGGACCAGCACTTTTTCTGTGACCGTTTCGATGACTGCCGGAGTTACATCCTTTGCCCAGCAGGTGCCGGGGGGCGCATCGTCGGGGGCCTCGGCATAAAGAGTCTGATGTTTGGAGTCCTCACCGCGCGCGCCACCTGGGCCAGTGTCACAACCTGTCAGCGCAAAACACGAGGCTATTCCAGCAGCCAGAAGGGCGGGCCGGGAACGAACTATCAAAGAGAGTGCCATGATCAAGGTTCTATCCGTTTTCCCGCGTCGCAAGTGTTTTCGCCCGACCATAGAGTTACATGCTGCGCCGGGTAAAGCGTTCAGAACCGTGAAGACGGGAATTGGTGCAGCCGGGTGACAGAGCATGCCAGCGCCGCTGACGTTGTTCCCGGCAGGCTGTCACGTTGCAATTGGTGCTGGCAGGAGCTTCCGTAGCGGGGTAGAACGTTGCAAATGCTATCAAGATTAGGAGCCTGAGCCAGATGGCCAAGATTACTTATGTCGAGCATAATGGCACCGAACACGTCGTGGAGGTGGCTAACGGCCTTACCGTCATGGAAGGCGCACGCGATAACAATATTCCCGGAATCGAAGCGGATTGTGGCGGGGCCTGTGCCTGTTCGACCTGTCATGTCTATATTGATCCCGCATGGGTTGAAAAGGTCCCTGCCAAGGATGAAATGGAAGAGGATATGCTGGACTTTGCCTTTGAGCCGGATCCGGTCCGGTCGCGGCTGACCTGTCAGATCAAGGTGACGGACGAGCTTGACGGGCTGCGTGTTCAGATGCCTGAAAAGCAAATCTGATAGCTGACTCGTCTGCGCGAAGGCAAACGTCAGAGACGGGGGCGCCGCGTCTGGCGTCTCTCATGGCGCGCGGGTCCGTGCGCGGCGTTTTTCTGATGTTTTGCGCGTTGTGGGCCTGGATGGGGAAGGGCGCATCGAACTGGCCTGATCGACCGGCCTCACCTTGCCAAATGCCCGCGTATCTGGCGGCCAGAAGGGCGGCGTTTTGTCCATATGGCTGATGCGGGCGGGTGGGGTGACCAACCACCGCATTGGCGAGGATTTCATCACCAGAGGTTTGCGCAACTGCTCTGACGGGCGTGCGTTGATCACGGCGGATGCCAATTGGTGCCATGTGATCGCGATCCGGCTCAAAGGCAGGATCATGTCATGGCTGCGTGGTCCGGAGGATGTTTTTGCGGCTCTGGAATGTCGAAACTAGTCACCGGCGGGAGAGATGCGTTAGGCTGTTGGATGAGAAGCTGTTTGCATTGGCTTGATCAGCGGAAAGGTGAGAGTGCCGGAATGAGTGATAGGGTGACACTGGCGTCTTTCCCACAAGTCGCCAGATTTCTGTGCATGGCGATGGTTGTCGTACTGGCCGGTTGTGGCCGTCCTGCGCTTTGGTCTTTCGCGGATCCGATCCCGGGGGCGACCATCCAGCCGCTCTATGTCGCCACGATGCGGCAACCTGAACAGGGCGGGAAACTGTTCGGGAAAAAACGATCCAATGTCATGCACTATGGCAGGGTGGATGTTTCCGTGCCGCCAGTTCACAAACCCGGGCAGTTGGAGCGTGGCCACCGTGTTGCCAATCCGGCCTGGCAGTTTGTTCCTGTGGCCGCCAGAGAATTCCGCGGCGTGGAGGCATTCCTTTCTGCTGTCGGTCGCGCCCGCCGAAACGCGAAAGAGCCGGTCTTCATATTTGTACACGGGTATAACAACACGCTCGAAGATGCTGCGTTGCGGCTTGCCCAAATCCGCCAGGATTTTGAAATCCGCGAACCGACGATTTTGTTCAGCTGGCCTTCGGCGGGGCAGGCCGTGGGGTATATCTATGATCGCGACAGCGTGTTGTTTGCGCGTGATGATTTCGAAATGCTGTTGAGGGACCTGAGCCAGCGGGGCCATGATGAGATATTTATCATGGCGCATTCCATGGGGGGCTATCTGACGATGGAGACCTTGCGCCAGCTTGCACTTAAAAGGGAACGCAGCGTTATGAACGCGATTGACGGGGTGGTGTTGATGTCCCCCGATATTGATCCTGACGTTTTCCGGCGGCAGGCCCAGGATATAGGCCGGCTGCCCGACCCCTTTGTGATCATGACGGCCCGGCAGGATAAGGCGTTGAGCATCTCTGGGTTGTTGACGGGGCGCAAGCCGCGTCTTGGCCGGATTTCCAGCGCGAAGGAGGTCGAGGGACTTGGCGTGATGGTTTTGGACTTTACCAGGCTGGCGGATGGCAAGAACCTGGATCATTTGATCCCCGTGACCTCATCCGCGGCGATCCGGGTGTTAAAGGGGATGCAGGGGACGCTCGAGCAGGGCCGCAATGCGCTGGCGAATTACGTGGTTTTGGGGGACGAGATGCTGGGATCGCAGATCGCGGCGAAGGCCGAAGCACAGGGGATGACCCGCTGAGGTTTTCGCCTGGCGGTGCCCCGTTGGGCGCGCCGATCATGGGCGAGAGGGCACAGGTAGAAGGAGCAGCAGGACAATGGCAGGCGGCTGGGCGCGCGATGGCGCGGTAAGTGAACAGATTGAAGCATCGGTTTCGGACGAACTGGCACGCATGCAGGCGCGCAAGGCCCCTGTGGGGGAGAGCCTGAGCCATTGTGCTGAATGTGAAGAGGAAATCCCCGAGGCACGGCGGAAGGCCCTGCCCGGGGTGAAACTGTGTATCGACTGTATGCAGGAACGAGACAGCGCGGCGCGGGTGCGCGGAGGGATCAACCGACGCGGCTCCAAAGACAGCCAGTTGAAGTAAAAAGGATTTTCCAACCGGCGTCCCACCCACCCGCCCCCGCCGGTTGGAAAATCCCGGGTCGCCTGTGAAGGCGCATGTCATGTTCAGGAGCCCGGTGTTTTCATCCGGTATCTTCATCCAGTGTCATCAGAGGTGGATTTTGCCGCACAGGACAGGCAGATCGGGTTTCTGCGGGTTCCGCATTCCGTGCATTGGTCTTGCCTATGGTTGGATCGGTCCGGCTGTGGCGGCGATTGCCAACGGAAGAGGACCCGCCGCGGTTGATGATCGCAGGCGTCCGGTTGTTGGGGCGGTCTTCAGGAAATCGGGCCTGAACTGATCACCCGCGCCAGCGGCAGAGATTGCGGGTGGCGCAACAGGGCGTTGTAAAGCTCGAATGCGCCGGGCCGCAGGTAGGGGGACCAGTGGCATACCCGCCGGTGATGTGGGGCAAGGGGAAAGCCCAGTGCGCTCAAATGCTCCTGAACCTCTTTGCTGTCCAGACGCAGGTCCAGACATTTTGGAGAGGTGCCCATCCCCCGGCCCATCGCGCGGTCGCGGGGGGAGGCAGGGGTCAGCAACTGCTCCATGATGAGGTCAAAAACCGAGTTTTCGCGTCCGGTGACGGCGATCAGGTCCGTTGATGGTCCCGCTCCGTGGTCAAGAGCCTGGTATGCGGTGCCTCGAAACTCGGCTGCGTTCAGCGTGATCAGACGTCCCATATCGCCGGGATCCAGATGGGGTAACGCCTGCAACAGGACACGTGCTCCAAGAGAATGGCCCAAGCCATGTATGGGGCGCTGAGGGGCGGCACTGCGCAGCAGGCGCACGACCCGGGCCAATACTGCGCCGGCCCGGGCGGCGTTGTGATAGGCGTCTTTCAGGTTGCCTCCTGCCTGCCAGCCAAAGCAAATGCCCAGCCCCTCGCACGCCCGTTCCGTGCCAAAGCCAAGCCCGCGTGGCCAGCTGACGGCTTTCCAACAGCGGACGGGATCCAGAGACAGGATATGGTCATGGGGGCAGGCTCCCACGATTCCGGGTTGGAATTTGAACCCGTGGACCATGAGAATGATGGGGCCTGTGCCCGATTGCGCCTGTTGGCGTAGTGTCACGACCGGATCGGCAGGGCTGGCATGAAGACCCAGGGCGTTTACGGTGCTGTTGATCCGTACCAGTGGCATGAAGGCTCTTGATCCCCGGAAGATTCCGTTATCGATATTTTGTGTGCAGGATGTGGCAAAAGACTATGATAGCGGGATGAAGAGCGGATTACCTGTCCGTGCCCGGACGTGCCCGGACGTGCCCGGAGGTGACGGTGCGCGACTCTTTGATAGAATCAGGCCAGGGCGGGCGACCTCCAGAGGCTCCCGCCCACTGTGGTTGCGCTTGCGCGCCCCCGCTCGCCGCCGCCGCGCGGAATGGTGGGGGACCTGATTGCGCGGTGCCTCGGGTCGCTTTCTCTGTCAATGTGGCCTTGCCGTGATCCTTTGATGGGATGTTGCGCCCTGTTCTGTCTGGGTGTCCTGCCCGGGTGGTCCACCGCGGCAAAGTGCGTGTCATATTCAGATAGCTGAAAGTCGCGCCCGGGGAATTGACCCTTTCAGAGACAGTGATTAAACCTCTCCCATCGTGGCGATTTGTTACCGGATTGCGGGCCACGAAAGGTGTCTTTCGTTCCCGGCCAAAGGGGGCGAGGACATGTGCTTCGTTTCAGGCGGGCGCGCGGTTGTTGGTCTGGCGGTGGATGCATGGGCCGGAGCTGTCTTGCTAAACAATGCCGCTAAAGAGGTCATCGGACGGGTTCTCCCCTTCGCCATGACCGCGATGGGGTTTTTTGCGGGCTGTGCGCCCCGGAGAAAGGACGATGAGATATGAGCAACGACTGGAATACCCGCACCACGCTTGTGCATGGCGGTACCCGCCGTTCGCAGTATAACGAGGTGAGCGAGGCGATTTTCCTGACCCAGGGTTTCGTTTACGACACGGCTGAACAGGCCGAGGCCCGGTTTGTTGAAAGTGGCCCGGACGAATTCATCTATGCCCGCTACGGCAATCCGACCGTGGCGATGTTTGAAGAACGGATCGCGGCCCTGGAAGGGGCCGAGGACGCCTTTGCCTGTGCCTCGGGCATGGCGGCGGTGAATGCCGCGTTGACGGCGATGCTCAAGGCGGGGGACCATGTGGTTGCGGCCAAGGCGCTGTTCGGCTCCTGCCTTTATATCCTTGAAGAGATCCTGCCCCGGTTCGGGGTTGAGGTGACGCTTGTGGATGGCACCGACCTCGCCGCATGGCAGGCCGCACTGCGTCCCGATACGGCTGCGGTGTTTTTCGAAAGCGTGTCCAACCCGACGCTTGAGGTGATCGACATGGCCGCCGTGGCCGAATTGGCCCATAGCGTTGGTGCCAGAGTCATCGTGGACAATGTTTTTGCCACGCCTGTGTTTTCCCGCGCGATCGCGCTGGGCGTGGACGTTGTGGTCTATTCCGCCACCAAACATATCGATGGGCAGGGCCGCGCGCTGGGCGGGGTTGTGCTTGGGACACGCGACTTTATCCGCGGCACTGTGGAACCCTATATGAAACATACCGGCGGCTCGATGTCGCCGTTTACAGCCTGGATCATGCTCAAGGGGCTTGAGACCATTGACCTGCGCGTGCGCGCCCAGGCGGCGTCGGCGCTGGCGTTGGCCGAGGCGTTGCAGGGGCACGAGAAGCTGGAGATGGTGATTTACCCCGGCCATGAAAGCCACGCACAGTTCGATCTGGTTGAACGGCAGACCGGCAAGGGGGGTACGGTGATGTCTCTGGATATCAAGGGCGGGCAGGCGGCGGCGTTCCGGTTTCTCAATGCGCTGAACATCGCGGTGATATCCAACAACCTCGGAGACGCGAAATCCATCGCCACCCATCCGGCCACCACGACCCATCAACGCCTGCCTGATGCGCAGAAGGCTGAGTTGGGGATCACCCCGGGTCTGGTGCGGTTCTCGGTTGGGATCGAGGATACCGACGACCTTGTCGCGGATGTGCTGCAGGCGTTGGAAAAGGTCTGAAACCGGCGGGGGAGCGGACCCTTGCTCCCGCCGCCTGCGGCGGGCAGGGGCGCGCGGCGCGCCCGGTCCGGCCCTGACCGATGCGCCCCCTTGCCAATGCCGGAATTTACACAGATGGTGCAAACAGTTCGATAGGAGCGAGAACACATGACCGATATCATCCGACAACAGACCGGCCAGCGCATGAGTCAGATCGTCACCCATGGCGACACCATCTATCTTTGCGGTCAGGTTGGCACCGCAGGGGCCAGCGTCACCCAGCAGACCCGGGATTGCCTCGACAGGATCGACGCGCTTCTGGCCGAGGCAGGCAGCGACAACACCCGCATCCTGCAATGTATCATCTGGCTGGCTGACATGGCCGATTTTGAAGAGATGAACGCCGTCTGGGACGCCTGGGTGCCCGAGGGCCACGCCCCCGCCCGCGCCTGTGGTGAGGCGAGGCTGGCCCACCCCGAATTGAAGGTGGAAATGACCGTCACCGCCGCCAAGGCGTGAGGCCCGGCCCAGGGCGCGGAGATAACCGGCCCGAAAACAGGGGCAGGACAGGGGCGTCAGCTGTCGCAAGAGGGGCCGGGGCGGTCACGCCCCATCGCGCGTCACGCATCCCCACGTCATCCGAACCGAAAGCTGGAAATTCGACCCCATCGCCCCTACATCTCCCCGGGACGGCCCCGAACCAGCCACCCTGATCCCGCGCTCATCCCGCGCCGCCCGTCGAAAATTCATGTTTCCGGTTTTTGTTCCAACGCTTTAGGCTTCACCCAGTTACACCCGCATCAGGCATCACCCCAACAGGTCCGCCCCAACAGGTCCGCCCCAAGAGGTTCGCCCCAAGAGGTTCGCGATGAACAAGCAGTCTGCTCCCCCCCGCAACGCCGTTCCCCCCACCCGGGACGAGGCGGTCGCCGCGCTGGACCGTCTGCGCGACTGGGCCGGACATGTCACGCCCGAAGAGGTGGCCGCGCTTGACCCTGCCATCGCGCGGCTTCTGCCCGGGCAGGAGGTGTCGAACTATCCCGCCCTGGCACGGGCCTATCCCGAAGAGTTCACGGCAGACGAGGCCTATAAGGACACGCTGCCCGACCTGCAAAACGGCCCCTCCAGCCTGATCAAAGGGGTCCCCCGGGTGATCCAGCATGTGGGCATTTCCAACTTTCGCCTGCCGATCAGGTTCCACACCCGTGACGATGCTGATCTGACCCTTGAAACCAGCGTGACCGGCACGGTCAGCCTTGAGGCCGGCAAAAAAGGGATCAACATGAGCCGCATCATGCGGTCCTTCTATGCCCATGCCAGCAAAACCTTTTCCTTTGAGGTGATCGAGGCCGCGCTGGACGATTACAAAACCGACCTTGAGAGTTTTGACGCCCGTATCCAGATGCGGGTGTCCTTTCCCATGCTGGTAAATTCCCTGCGGTCGAGGCTTCAGGGGTTTCAATATTATGACATCGCCCTGGAACTGACCGAACAGAACGGCCAGCGCCGCAAGATCCTGCATCTGGACTATGTCTATTCCTCGACCTGCCCCTGTTCGCTGGAACTTTCTGAACATGCCCGCCAGACGCGCGGGCAACTGGCCACGCCCCATTCCCAACGCTCGGTTGCCCGTATTTCGGCCGAGGTGCTGAAGGGGGAAATCCTGTGGTTCGAAGATCTGATTGACATGTGCCGTAGGGCCGTGCCCACCGAAACCCAGGTGATGGTGAAGCGCGAGGATGAACAGGCCTTTGCCGAACTCAACGCTGCCAACCCGATCTTTGTCGAAGACGCGGCGCGGCTGTTTGCTCAACAGCTTGAAACCGACCCCCGGGTGGGGGATTTCCGCGTGCTGTCCAGCCATCAGGAAAGCCTGCATTCCCATGACGCGGTTTCGATCCTGACCGAAGGCGACCTGTTTGCCGATGAAAGCGTGGACCCAAAGCTGTTTTCGACCCTCTTCCACGTGGGGTGAATCCTGCGCCGCAGGATGCGCACAACGCAGCGATGCGGAAATGACAGTGGTGCTGACCTAAAGCGTTCGATCTTTAACCTGAGACAAGGAAAAGGGCGAATGCAGCGCGACATTTATGTGTTTTGCGCGTCCTGCCAAAAACTCGTGGTTCAGGTTTTTGGCAGGACGCTTTAATCCGTCGCACAACATATCAGGCTCTCAGGCGTGTGGGCGTTTTCAGCTCTTGCTGTGATCCAGCAATAACTGGAAACGCTTTAATGCCGAGAGGTTTCCAAATGGCTGATATAGCCAAACAACACAATTCTGAGTGTGCCTTTTGACTATAAGTCTCTGATTTTACGCTGATGCTTCGTGGGTTTTGGGATTAAAATCCACTCCCGTCAGCTATATCACTCTTCATATTCCGCTGACCGGACCTGTGCGCCCGCAGCTTGATCGGGATCCTGCTGACGCTGATCACCGGTTGGTTTGCCTTTACGGCGGGTATTTCGATCCTGACAACGCTCTATGGTGCCGTGGTGGAAAAGCGCGACCTGTCGTGAGAAGCGCGCGCGCCGCGCCGGGGCGGGGCGGTTGCCTGCTCTTGTTTTCCCAGCGTTCCCCCAAGGGTCCTGATCCTCATGGCCTCTTGACTTCCCCGCGCCCCACGGCCAACCCTGCGCCCCATGATTGATCTGCGTCCCGTCGGATATGTGATTGGCCTTCTGGTGGCCTTGCTGGGGCTGGCCATGTTCCTGCCCCTGCTGGTCGATCTGGCCGACGGTCAGGGCCATTGGCCGGCCTTTGCCCAATCGGCTGTGCTGACCGTCATGTCGGGCGGGCTGATTGCGCTGTCCTGCCAAAACGGCACGCGCGAAGGCCTGACGATTCAACAGACCTTCATTCTGACCACGCTGGTCTGGGTGGCGCTGCCGATCTTCGGGGCGCTGCCGTTCTGGTTCGGGGCGACCGAATCCCGTGCGGTGGACGCGTTTTTCGAGGCGATGTCGGGCCTGACCACCACCGGGGCCACCGTGCTGTCGGGGCTGGACCAGATGCCGCGCGGATTGCTGTTGTGGCGCGGGTTGCTGCAATGGATCGGCGGGATCGGGATCATTGTTGTGGCCATGGTGTTCCTGCCCGAACTGCGGGTCGGAGGAATGCAGATTTTCCGCTCGGAAGGCTTTGATACCTTTGGTAAAATCCTGCCCCGCGCGACCGAGATTTCGTCGCGGATCTCGTCGATCTATATCGGGCTTACCGGGATCTGTGCGCTGGCCTATCTTGCAACGGGGATGGAACCCTTTGATGCCAGCGTCCATGCCATGACCACCGTGGCGACGGGCGGGTTTGCCAATTATGACGCCTCGTTTGGTGCCTTCGGGGCCGGGGCCGAATATGTCGCCGTGGTCTTCATGATGCTGGCCGCCCTGCCGTTTGTGCGGTTTGTCCAATTCACCGCCGGATCGGCCCGCCCGCTGTTGCAAGACCCGCAGATCCGCGGCTTCTTTGCCACCGCGCTGGTGATCGTGCTGGGCCTGACCCTGTGGCAGTTTACCCAGGTCGTCGGCCCCTCGGAACAGGCGTTTCGCAAGGTGCTGTTCAACGTGGTCTCGATCCTGACCGGCACCGGTTATGCCAGCACGGATTACATGCTCTGGGGGGTTTTGCCGGTTGCGGTGATCTTCTTTACCGGCCTGATCGGAGGCTGTGCGGGCTCTACGGCCTGTTCGGTCAAGATCTTTCGCTATCAACTGCTCTTTGCCTCGATCCGGGCCCAGCTCAAACGCATTCGCGCGCCCCACGGCGTGTTTACCCCGCGTTACCAGGGGCGACGGATCTCTGACGACGTCCTGAACTCGGTGATGAGCTTTTTCGTCTTTTTCACGGTGACGCTTGGCCTTGTCTCGGTGCTGTTGTCGATGACCGGTCTGGATTTCACCACCTCGATTTCCGGCGCGGCGGCGGCGCTTGCCAATATCGGCCCCGGGCTGGGCGACACCATCGGCCCGGCGGGCAATTTCGCCGCGCTGAATGACACCGCCAAATGGGTGATTTCGGCAACCATGCTGATCGGCCGTCTGGAGCTTCTGGCGGTTTACGCGATTTTCACCCTTCAATTCTGGAGAGCCTGATGACCACTCGCCCCCTGGGAGCCCAAATCTCCCACATGCTGAAAATGCGCGGTGTTGATACCATTTTTGGTATCCCCGGTGTGCATAACGTCGAAATGTATCGCGGCATCGAAGAGGCCGGGATCACCCATGTGCTGGCCCGCCATGAACAGGGGGCGGGATTCATGGCTGATGGCTATGCCCGCGCCACCGGGCGCCCGGGCGTGGCCTATGTGATCACCGGGCCAGGCCTGTGCAATATCATGACCCCTATGGGACAGGCCTATTCCGACAGCGTGCCGATGCTGGTGATTTCCTCCTGTCTGGACGAAACCGCGGCCACGCGGGGGCAGTTGCACCAGATGCTGGACCAACGCGCCGCCGCCGACACGGTCTGTGACTGGTCGCACGAGGCCCGCACAGCCACCGCCGCCTATACCCTGATTGATCGCGCCCTGACCGAGTTTGAAACGGATCGTCCCCGCCCGAAACACATGCAGGTGCCCATCGCCCTGCTTGGGGACCGCGCCGAGGAGGCCCCGGCCACACCCCCCGCGCGGGCAACGCCGCCGCAATCCCCCGACCTGTCAGAGATTGCCAGGGCGCTCAACGCCGCCCGCAAACCGCTATTTATCTTTGGCGGCGGGCTGGCGCGCTCCGGCAAAACCGATGCGACTGCCGATCTGGCCCGCGAAACACTGCGCCTGTCCGGGGCTGCGGCCTTCATGACCTATGCCGGTGTTGGCCTGCTGGCCGGGGATGATCCGCAAAGCTTTGGCACCTATCTGGCGCGCGGGGAAAGCGTGAAATACATCGCCCAATCCGATCTGGTGATCGCCATCGGGACCGAGCTTTCCGAATGTGACCTCTGGCGCGATGACCTGGGCCACACCGGCCCCCTGATCCGGGTCGATATCGACGCCGAAGTGCTCGTGGATCGCCACCGTGCCGAAACGGTGGTTCAGATGGACGGGGCGGCCTTCCTGACCGGGCTCTTGCCCCATCTGACCCCGCGCGATTCCCAATGGGACGCAGCGGATATCGCGGCGGCAAAACACCGTTGGAAGGCCGAAACCGATAGCGACCGCCCCGGAATCGTGGCGATCTGCGATGCGCTTGCGGCGGTCATGCCGGGCGAAACCATGGTCTATTCCGATATGACCCAATTCGCCTATGTCGCGAGAGAGGTCTGGGACATGCCCCGCCCCGGCCACTGGCACCACCCCGCGGGGTTCGGCACGCTGGGCTATGCCCTGCCTGCGGCCATTGGCGGCGCGGTGGCGCGGTCTGGTCTGGGTCTGCCCACGCTGGCCATCGCCGGGGATTACGGGTTTCAATATACGGTTCAGGACCTCGGCACCGCCGTGGAACTGGGCCTGTCCCTGCCCATCCTGCTTTGGGACAATGCCAAGCTGAAAGAGATCGAAGACAGCATGGTCAGAAGCCAGATCGCCCCGAATGCGGTTGTGGCCCGAAACCCCGATTTCCTCGCGCTGGCGCGGGCCTATGGGGCAGAGGCGGTGGAACCCGGCTCTTTTGCCGACCTGCAACAGGCGGTGTTGGACGCGTTCGACGCCGACCGTCCCACCCTGATCCGCATCACCCCGGCCTTGACGGCGTGAATGGGGGGCTTGGGCACGGCCTTATCACATCGCCCCGGATGACATCGCCGGAAAGGGGCGCAGCCCGGCCTCCCGGCCGGGTGTTTCCCTGTGCCAGCCCTTAATCCTGCGACCGTCCTCACCCTTCATCCGTCGATCATATGGGGTGCGCGATAGGCGTTGTCGATCTTCTTCTCGACAATAAATTCGGGGCAGGATGCACCACGCGGGATCGACGTCAGGAACCAGACAACCTCACCCGGTCGTCCGGCGCGCGAATACTCACAGCCCGACGCGTTGGTGTACCAGCGTGACGTCGACAGGTTCGACGCCTGAGGCGCGCGCGTGGCCTGCGTGAGATGCACCATGCTGTCAGGTGCCTTCAGCGGGGTCTTGATGCCTCCGGCTGCTGCGGTCATCGGGGTCAGGGAAGCGGCGGCCAGAACGGCGCTCGCGGCAATCGTCTTGAACATGGTTTCATCTCCACTCTGTCCGCCCTTGCGGTGCGGGGTTACGTGCTCCCACGGCACGGGAATGAAACTGCGCCTGACGGGTTAACACCGGGTTAATCCGGGCGCGCGGAATAAGGTGGAATTTAGCGAAATGGTAATGGGTGCGCGCGGCTGGTTCACGATTGCGCGTCAGGTGAAAGGCACCGGAATCGGTGCCGCGCCGGTGCCCGGGGGGTGTTCTGGCGGTGCCCATAAAACACCCCCGCCGAAAGCCATGATTCGACGGGGGTTAACAGGTGTTCGGGTGTGTGGTCGGGATCACTCCCAACAACTGACCAGCACTGTCATGCCCATGGCCCTGCGGGTCAGAACCTCTGGCGCGATGGGACCGTTGCCGCGGGCATCGGTTACGGTGACGCCGGCCCGGTCCAACACCGCGCGAATGGCATCTGCATCGGCGGCAAACGCGACCTCCTCGGGAAGCTGGCGACTGCCTGTAAGGGCAGGCAACAGCATCCCCATCACGGCACCGCTGTCATCGAAAACCGGGCCGCCCGCATCGCCGGGCAGGGCGACAAGCGCAAGGCGTTTGAGGTTTGCTTCTCCGCGTAACCCTTTAACATCTCTGAGTTTTCCAAAGGTCAGCGTGGGCGCGCCCAGGATGCCTTCATAAGAAAACCCGGAAACGGCCACATCCGATTGCAGCCGCGGCACCCCGCGCCGCAGCGCCGCCACCGTGCCCGGCGCCAGGGTTTCCCGAGCGCGCAGGATGGCAATGCCGCGCCCCTCGTCGCTGGCCAGAACCGAGGCCTCGTGAATGTGGTCCAGCGTAATGCGGCCACAGCCGGCCACGGCCTGCGCCGTCGTCACAACCGTACCGCGCCCGTCAATGAAAAACCCCGAACGCGACAGTTTCGGCTTGCGGATCTCAAGGCCGGACAGAAGGTCAATGGCCTGTTCGTCGGCACCCTCATCCGGGCTCATGGCACCGTCCAAACGTTTGAAACTCTTCTGCATTTCCCCCAACAGCCGGGTCCGGCGCTCTTCGTCACCTGCGGGCCAGATCAGGGTGAAGCCCTTGATTTCACCGTTTTTCAGACTGGCTTGGGTATGGCTGACAAAATCCCCTCCCTGACCGATCAGCATGAAGCTTTGGTTGTTGCGCTCGCGCGGGCCTTCTTCTGGAACGATTTCAAGAGTTTGCATGATGTCATAGAGACCATGTAACGTGTTGCGGTCGCCTTGCTGGCTGATCAGCAACACCCGCGCCGGAATGTCTCCGGTGGCGTCGAAATGCGCGAAGGGTGGGGAGTATTTGGTGAACTTGACCACCCCGGTGGGCAGTTTCATCTCGATCCCGGCGGTCGTATCGGCCACGGTAGAAAGCCCAAGACCCTCCAGTATCGCATTGTATTGTTTGCGCAATTCGGCGCGTTGCCCGGTGGTCATGATCCCCGTGGGCTTGTATCCGTTGGCGTCCTGCCACTGTCCCATGGAGCTGCGCGTACCCCGGCCATAGGCACCGTCAATGGCCCCGGCATAATGTCCGGCCCATTTGAGCATGGATTGCAGCTCTTTGCGTTCGTCCCGGGTCATCCGGGCTTCGCTGGCGCGGGCCTCTCTTGGGGTTTCATCCGGTGTGCGAAACTCGGGTTTCTGGGGGGCTGCGGGGGTCGCTGGTGTCGCCTCCGCCACGGTGTCGGCCGCGCTTTCGGGCTGCTGTGTGGAGGATTGCGCAACCTGTGGCGTTTGCGATGCCGCGTCGGGCAGGTTTAGCAAATTCGCGCCAACCGGCCAGAACTGCTGACGAAAATCGCTGCTTCTGGCGATATAGGAATCGCGTGGAATCTCACCTTCGGCCCGATAAACCTGTAACACCCGCTGCGCGTCTTCGCGGGTATAGGGGCCAAGCGCGATCCCATACCACCCGCCGCCAAGCGCAAACCCGTTCACATCCGGCAACCGCCTCGCATAGTCGCGAATCCGTGCCTGGGTGGTGTTCAGACTGGGATGCGCCTCAACCTGGACCCAGGCCAGGTCGGTCTGTGCCCATGCCATGCGAACACTTGCCGCAACCATCAGAAAAATAGTGAAAAATAGTCGTGCCATGGTGCTGCTGTCTGCCCTTGCTCAAAATACCTCGTCCCACGTCGCGCGCGGGATTTGTGGGGTGTTTTACCAAATCCCACGCCTCATGCACCCAAATAATGCGTGAGCGTGCAATTGACCCTTGTGCGATAGGTCAATACATCAGGGCGCAAATGCGTATCCCGCAAAGGAAAGGGCCCCCAATGGCATCCGATCTGGCCAAACCCCGCAGTTTTCAGGAGATCATCCTGAGGCTTCAGAATTACTGGGCCGAAAAAGGCTGTGCGATCATGCAGCCCTATGACATGGAAGTTGGCGCAGGCACCTTTCACCCGGCCACCACCCTGCGCTCGCTGGGCAGCAAATCCTGGGCCGCGGCTTATGTGCAACCCTCGCGCCGCCCCACGGACGGGCGCTATGGGGAAAACCCCAACCGGTTGCAGCATTATTACCAGTATCAGGTTCTGATCAAACCATCGCCGCCGAACCTGCAAGACCTGTATCTGGGCAGCCTTGCCGCCATCGGCATCGACATGGACCTGCACGATATCCGGTTTGTCGAAGACGATTGGGAATCCCCGACGCTGGGGGCCTGGGGGCTGGGTTGGGAGGTCTGGTGCGACGGGATGGAAGTCAGCCAGTTCACGTATTTTCAACAGGTTGGCGGCCATGACTGCCACCCGGTATCGGGTGAGCTGACCTATGGTCTGGAACGTCTGGCCATGTATGTGCTGGGCGTGGATCACGTGATGGACATGCCGTTCAACGCCCCCGACGCGCCGATTGCGTTGACATATGGCGACGTGTTCAGGCAGACAGAACAGGAATACAGCCGCTGGAATTTTGATGTGGCCAACACGGATGTGCTTCTGAAGCAATTCGAAGAGGCCGAGGCCGAGGTGGAAAACATTCTGGGCCGCACGCACACGGATCCGAAAACCGGCACTCGCATCATCATGGCGCACCCGGCCTATGACCAATGTATCAAGGCCTCGCATCTGTTCAACCTGCTGGACGCGCGCGGCGTGATTTCCGTCACCGAGCGTCAGGCCTATATCGGTCGCGTGCGCGCGCTGGCCAGGCAATGCGCGGATGCCTTCGTGCAGACCGAAGCCGGGGGTTACGTGTCCGGGGCAGCCGAAACATGAGCGGTAAACTGGTAGCGGGGGCAATTGTCGTGATTTCACTGATGGCAGGGGTGGCGATCTACTACCTCCAGATTTATGCGTTTTATGACAAGGTGGCGGTGCATGGCAGCGAAGATGTCATGCTGACCCCATTTGGCGCGACCAAGGCCGAACCGATCCTTTACGAGAATTTTCAGGCGATTGATGCCGATAGCTCTCCCATCCGCTATCGCGCCTGTTTTACCACGCCCCAAAGCATTGCCATGCTGACCGAAACCTATGAACCCTATGAAGGGGCCGAACCCCGCGTTGCGCCGGGGTGGTTTGACTGTTTTGATGCCAAGGCAATTGGCGCGGCGCTGGAACGTGGCGAGGCGCTGGCCTTTCTGGGGCAACGCAACGTGACCTATGGGGTGGATCGCGTGGTGGCGATCCTTCCTGACGGGCGTGGCTTTACCTGGCACCAGATCAACCATTGCGGCGAAGAGGTGTTTGACGGCAAACCCGTTCCCGCCGACTGTCCGCCCCGAGATGAAAACTAACGCCCGGAAAGGCGACCCGACATGCCCAATCTGCTGATCGAACTGTTCTCTGAAGAAATCCCCGCGCGTATGCAGGCCCGTGCCGCCGGGGATTTGAAAAAACGTGTCACCGACGGTCTGGTCGAGGCGGGTCTGACCTATGCGGGGGCGGCGGCATTTTCGACCCCGCGCCGGTTGACGCTGGCGTTGGAAGGGCTGCTGGCGGAAAGCCCGACGGTGAGGGAAGAACGCAAAGGTCCCAAGGTGGGCGCGCCCGAGAAGGCCATCGAAGGTTTCCTGCGCGGTGCCGGGGTCGGGCGCAACGATCTGGAAGAACGTGAAACGCCCAAGGGGGCGGTGTACTTTGCCACCATTACCCGGCCCGGACGTCCGGCGGCCATGATCGTGGCCGAGGTGCTGGAAGACGTGATCCGCAATTTCCCCTGGCCCAAATCCATGCGCTGGGGTGCAGGCACGTTGCGTTGGGTGCGCCCGCTGCATTCCATTCTCTGTGTGCTTGAGGATGAGACAGACACCGAGGTGGTGCCGATGGTGATCGACGGGATTGAGGCCGGAAACACCACCGAAGGCCACCGGTTCATGGGGGCCGGCCGGTTCGCTGTGACCGGGTTCGGGGACTATGCGGCCAAGCTCAAACGCGACCACGTCATCCTGGACGCCGAAGAGCGCGCCGCTCATATCTGGCAGGACGCCACCAACATGGCCTTTGCTGCCGGGTTGGAGGTGGTCGAGGATCGCGGGCTGTTGGCCGAGGTGGCCGGGCTGGTGGAATGGCCCGTCGTGCTGATGGGCGAGATCGGCGAAGAGTTTCTGGGCCTGCCCGCCGAGGTGCTGCAAACCTCGATGAAAGAGCATCAGAAGTTCTTTTCCGTGAAAGACCCCAAAACAGGGCGGATCGTGCGATTTGTCACCGTGGCCAACCGCGAAACTGCCGATCACGGGGCGACCATTCTGGCCGGCAACCAGAAGGTGCTGTCGGCGCGGCTGGCTGATGCCAAATTTTTCTGGGAAAACGATCTGCGCGTGGCGACCGGGGGCATGGAGGCCTGGACCGACCAGTTGGAGAACGTGACCTTTGAACGCCAGTTGGGCACTCAGGCGGCACGGATCCGGCGGATCGCCCGTCTGGCCCGCGAACTTGCGCCCGTGACCGGGGCAGACGCGGATATGGCCGCCCAGGCGGCGCTGGTGGCCAAGGCCGATCTGAGTTCCGAGATGGTCTATGAATTCCCGGAATTGCAGGGGCTGATGGGTCGCTATTATGCCGAGGCCGCAGGGCTGCCCGCGCCGGTGGCCATGGCCTGTGAACAGCATTATTCGCCGCTGGGGCCTTCGGATGATGTGCCAACTGATCCGGTGGCCATGGCGGTGGCGCTGGCGGACAAGCTGGACACGCTGACGGGGTTCTGGGCCATTGATGAAAAACCTACCGGGTCCAAAGACCCGTTTGCGCTGCGTCGGGCGGCGCTGGGGGTGATCCGTATCATCCTGTCGGGCAACCTGCGGCTGAAACTGGACCGGTATATCGACAGCGCGCTGTTGACCCACAAGATTTCATTGAATCGTGCCAGGGCGCAGGACGGCGAAATCGACACGCTGGAAGAGGTGCTGGAAGAAATCGCTGACCATGGCGTGTTTGGCGCGGCCTGGGCTGCCGTGATCGACCGGCTCGCGGGCAACGTCGATGCGCCTAAGACCGGCGAAGGCTCGCTCTTGCGCACGGTTGGCAACGCGGTGCCGGACCTCAGTACGGATCTGCTGGCGTTTTTCCATGACCGGCTGAAAGTGCACCTGCGGGATCAGGGGCTGCGCCACGACGTGATCGACGCCTGCCTTGAAATCGGAGGCGGTGATGACCTGTCGCAACTGGTCCACCGGGCCGAGGCGCTGGGGGCGTTCCTTGGAACCGAAGATGGTGACAACCTGCTTCAGGGCTTCAAACGCGCCAATAACATCCTGACCCAGGCCGAAGAAAAAGACGGGGTGAAGTATTCCTATGGGGCGGATGTGAAATTCGCCGAAACGGAAGAAGAGAAAACCCTCTTTGCCACGCTGGACCGCGAGGGGGAAGCGATCTCTTCGGCCATCGAGGCCGAAGATTTCGCGGCCGCCATGGGCGGCATGGCCGCGCTGCGGCAACCGATCGATGCCTTTTTCGAGGCTGTGCAGATCAACACCGAAAACGAGGTGCTGCGCCGAAACCGGCTGAACCTGCTGTCGCGAATCCGGGCCACCTGCCTGACCGTGGCCGACCTTGGCAAGATCCAGGGCTGATCGGGTCAATCCCGAGCGAGACAGTCTGTAAGGACTGGCGCGCGGTCCGTCGTGCATCCCACCGCGCCGCGCGCCACCTCTTGCCCCACGATCAGGAGATGGATCTTGCGATCTGTCATCCTGTGTGTCGCCGCCTTGCCCATTTTCCCCTTCTTTCCACGGTCATACCCCAAGCTTTTCCTTGTCAGACCCGCGCAACCGCCTATGCTGCGGCGGAACCGCAAAACAGGTGCCGCAGTGCAGCAAATTGATCCAGCGCAGCAAGAAGACCCCAACGTCACCCTGATCACGCCGACGGCACCCATGTCGTCCGGCACCCACGGGGGGCGGGCGAAATGCCTTCAACGGCTTATTCGTCTGGATTTGCCCGTGCCCAAAACGGTGGCTCTGTCGTTTGACGCCGTACACGAGATTGCCGCCGGAAACATGCCGGACATGGCCGCATTGCTTGCGCCGTTCGGCGCGGCCCCCCTGCTTTGTGTTCGGCCCAGTTCGGAAGACCCCGATTGGGGGGGGCCCGGCGCGGTCTTGAACATTGGCATGAACGACGCACGCTATGTCGACCTTTCCGACAAGCTGGGGCAAGAGGCCGCGGCCACGCTCTATCTTCGGTTTGTTCAATCCTATGCCGTTCACGTTGCGCGGCTTGACCCGGATTGCTTTGAAGAGATCACAGCGGTGGGTCAGGAGGGGCTGTCTCACGCGCTGCTGACCTATGAAGACGAGGCCGAGGAAAAATTTCCCCAGGACCCCTCGGTGCAACTTGCCGCCGTATTGCGGTCGATGGCGCGCGCCTGGGAAGGCACCACGGCGCGGTTGTTGCGACAGGCCAAGGGCGCTCCGGCAGATGCCGGGCTTGGTCTTGTGGTGCAACAGATGGTGTTCGGACTGGGGCAGGGCGAAAGCGGCTCGGGGGTGATCCAGTTGGTCAATTCCCAAACCGGGCGTCCCCAGATCACCGGGCGTTACCTGTCGCAATCCCAGGGGCGGGATGCGCTGATCGGCGAGGCGTCTCTGTTTCTCGAGGCCGACCCTCGCGGCCCGTCGCTGGAAGAACTGGCGCCTGAGGCGTTTCACGACCTGATCGCCCATACCGCGCTGATGCGGGAACGGCTGCGCGAAGAAATGCAGGCAGAGTTTACCATTGAAAATGGACGGGTGTTTCTTCTGGACGGGGTGCGGGTGCAACGCTCGGCCCGTGCCGCTGTGCGGATTGCCGTGCAACTGGCCGAAGACGGGGTGATCAGCCGTGAAGAAGCGTTGATGCGGGTTGACCCCCGGGCGTTGAACGAGCTTCTCCACCGGCAAGTGGACCCCGAGGCCGAACGCGATGTGCTGGCACGCGGCGTGGCGGCCAGCCCGGGGGCCGCGAGCGGTCGAATCGTGTTTTCCGCAGCCGAAGCCCAGGCCAGCGCGGCGCGTGACGAGGCCTGTGTGCTGGTCCGGCGGGAAACCTCGCCCGAAGACATTCGCGGGATGCACGCGGCGGCGGCGGTGTTGACGGAACGGGGCGGAATGACCAGCCACGCTGCGGTGATCGGGCGCGGGCTTGGCTTGCCTTGTGTGGTGGGCGTGTCCGACATACGGTTCCATTTGCGCAAGAAAACCCTGACCACGCCGGATGGGCGGGTGTTCCGCGAAGGGGATGTGATTACCATCGACGGCTCCCATGGTGATGTGCTGGCCGGAGAACCAGCGATGGTTGAGGCGCTGCAGGGCGAAGCGTTTCAGACCTTGATGAGCTGGGCCGATGCCGTGCGTGATATCGGGGTGCGGGCGAATGCAGACACCCCGGCGGATGCAAAGACCGCCCGCAACTTCAAGGCGCAGGGCATCGGGCTTTGCCGCACGGAACACATGTTCTTCGAAGCGGATCGTCTGATCGTGATGCGCGAGATGATCTTTGCCGATAGCGGTGAAGACCGACGCGCGGCGCTGGAACGGCTGCTGCCGATGCAAAGGGAGGATTTTACCGAACTGTTCCGCATCATGCAGGGGCAGCCGGTCTGTATCCGCCTTCTGGACCCGCCCCTGCACGAATTCCTGCCCCATGACCGGGCCGGGCATCGGGAACTGGCCGAGGCGCTGGACCTGCCTCTGTCCGAAGTGACACGTCGGGTCGAGGCCTTGGGGGAATACAACCCCATGCTGGGGATGCGCGGCGTGCGGCTTGGGGTCACCATGCCGGAAATCTATGACATGCAGGCCCGCGCGATTTTCGAGGCCACGATCGAGGCCAGCCGCGATGGCGCGCCGGTGGTGCCCGAGATCATGATCCCGTTGGTCAGCGCCAAGCGCGAGGTGGAACTGGTTAAAACCCGTGTCGACGCGGTGGCGGCAGGGGTGCGCACGGAAACCGGTGAAGTGTTCGATTACCGGCTTGGCGTCATGGTCGAAACGCCTCGCGCGGCCCTGCGCGCGGATGACATTGCGCCGCATACGGCATTTCTCAGCTTTGGGACCAATGACCTGACCCAGATGACCTATGGCCTGTCGCGGGACGATGCCGGGCGGTTCATGTCCGACTATGTGCAACAGGGGGTCTATCCCGAAGATCCGTTCCATACGCTGGACGGTGAAGGGGTGGGCGAGTTGCTTGAAATCGGCGCGCGACGGGGGCGGCGGGTGCAACCCGATCTGGTCCTGTCGATCTGTGGCGAACACGGTGGCAGCCCCGAATCAATCGCCTTCTGTCGCAAGGCGGGGTTCAACTATGTGTCCTGCTCTCCCTTTCGTGTTCCGGTGGCACGTTTAGCCGCAGCACAGCTCGCAGTGATCGACAAGATCGGGTAGCGCGCGGACAATCTTCCCCCAGATACGGCGGTTGATCATAGGTCGGCGACACAAATCGGCAACAATTGACCCGCGCTGCGGTTTCGTCCCGCTGGACGCTTGATTAGATTTTGCATAAAAACCGAATGTTTACATTTTTTGCTTCATGTTGCGCATGAAGCAGGGATGGGTCGAAGAGGAATGATAATGCGTAAGCTGTTGGTGATTGCAACCGGGCTGCTGATGGGGTTGGCTCCGGTAACGGGTCAGGCCGAGCAATGGGTAAAATCAATGCTCAAGAGTGAAAAGCGCGCGCTTGGCACCGTTTCCGGCACCCGCATCAAGACGCTGATGACCCGCCCCGATCCCGGGGTCGCGACCGGGGCGCCCTATTCCTACAGTGCCGCTTGGCTGAACAAACAACCCAAGGCTTCCGGTGGTGCGCAATGGCGGTGTCTGGCCGAGGCATTGTATTTCGAGGCGCGCGGGGAAAGCGTGAAGGGGCAATTTGCCGTGGCTGAGGTGATCATGAACCGCGTCGACAGCGCCTCTTATCCCAACTCCGTCTGCGGCGTGATCAATCAGGGGACGGGGCGCAAATATGCCTGCCAGTTCACCTATACCTGTGATGGCAAGGCCGAAGTGATCGGCGAACCGATGGCCTTTGCCCGCGTGGGCAAGATCGCCAGGGTGATGGTCAATGGCACCAAACGGCCGCTGACCAAGGGGGCAACGCATTACCACACCAAGGCGGTGAACCCGTCCTGGGCGCGGAAATTCCCGCGTACGGCCACCATTGGCTTCCACCATTTCTATCGCCAGCCCACACGGCTTTCCCGCAAGTGATCCGCTGGGGGGATCGGAATGAACTGGAATGAATGAAAGAGCCCAACCCTGAAGGGCCTTTGTTTATCGACGATCCGGTCCGCAGGCACCAGTTTTGGGGCTTGGTGCAAGCAAAATGAAACGCCCCGACTTTACCGGAGAGTAAAACACTCCAAAGGTGAGCCCTGAGAAGAAGAGAGCCCATACCTCCGCCTATCCTGCCGAGCTGCGTGAACGCGGCGTAAATCGGCACTGGTGTGCCGGAATAGGGCCTGTTACCAGCGACCCGGGCGGTTATGGTGTTCCCAATTGCGACAGGCAGGAGCGTCAGGGCCATGACCAGCGAAATCCGACAGGCTTTTGGCCATCCCGACGAACGGTCCCACGCGATGTCAGGCGACCACCCGCTGGATCGTATTTCGCTTCGTGATCATACGGTAGACGTCGAAATCGGCGCGTTTCAGGCCGAGCGGGGAACAACCCAACGTATCTGTTTCAACGTCGTGGTCGAGGTGCGCCCGCTCGAGGGCCATGTGGACGACGATGTGGATCGCATCCTGTCTTATGACAAGGTGACCGAGGCAATTGCTTTTGAACTTGCCGCTGAACGGCTCAACCTGCTTGAAACCCTGGCCGAACGGGTCGCCGAACGGATCCTGTTGGAACCCCAGGCCGAGCGGGTTTTCATGCGGATCGAAAAGCTTGATCGCGGTCCGGGCGCGCTTGGGGTCGAGATTGTCCGCTCGACCGATGACCCCGTTGTGCAGGCGGCGCATCTGGACGCCGAAGAGGTGCCCCACCCCGAGGTGGTTTACCTGTCAAACGCCGCCATTGCGTCGCCCCACCTTTCGGGCTGGCTGGATCAGCTGACAAAGGGGGACGCTCCGGTCCTCCTCTGTGTCGGGGTTGGCGACGCCCCGGTCCCGGAAACCGGCCATGCCATGACCCAGCGGCGGATCGACCTTTTGGCGATTGAACAAAACGCCTGGGTTCTGGCGGCACGCGATGCCCGCTGTGTGGTTGTGGACACGCGCACCGAACTGGACTGGGCCATGAAGCATGACCAGATCAGCGTTTGGGCCCCGTCCAAGATCGTGCTTGATGCGGTGGATGGCCCATCAGCCAAGGCCGCGGATTCCCAGGCGCTGGCCATCTGGTTCGCACAGGAGATGGAGGCGGCGCGGCTCACTCTGATCGGCGAAACCCCGCCGGTTTCCCTGCCGGACCTCCCCGTGCGGCACGTTGGGGTTGCAACGGCAACCCTCTGATCCTCTTGCCAAAGCGCCCCCAATCGCCCATTCAGGTTGCATGGCTATCTACTATCGTCCCCTGGTTCAAACCGGCCCGGTTCGCCCTGTTGATGCGCATCCCGTGGCGGGAGGGGCATGTTGGTTCACTCATGCCCAGACGATCACGCGCACAGGCGGAGCAGAGAGCGGAGCAGAGATTGTTCCGGCGGCGGATATTCCGCAGGCTGTGATGGACCGGATCACCCAGGCGCGGCAACCGATTGCCGGGCTGGCCCTTGATAGCCCGCTGATCATGGGCATTCTAAACGTGACCCCGGACAGTTTTTCGGATGGCGGCGATCATAACGGCCCGGCCAAGGCATTGGCCTTTGGGCGGCAGATGGTTCTGGACGGGGCGGATATCATAGATGTCGGGGGGGAAAGCACGCGCCCCGGCGCGCTTGAAGTGCCGCAAGAGGCCGAGATTGCGCGGACCTTTCCCGTGGTTTCGGCCCTGCGCAACACGCTCAAAACTCCGATTTCCATCGACACGCGCAAGGCCTCTGTCGCGCGGGCGATACACGGGGCGGGGGCGGATATCGTGAATGACGTGTCCGGCTTTACCTTCGACAAGGCGCTTGCCCCTTATTGCGCCGAACACGGGCTGCCGGTCTGTGTGATGCACGCCCAGGGCGACCCCGAAACCATGCATGTGAACCCCCGCTACGACAATGTGCTGCTGGATGTGTATGATTTTCTTGAGGCCCAGTTGGTGATGCTGGGGGAGCTTGGGATTCCCCGAAGCCGGATCATGCTTGATCCCGGGATCGGGTTTGGCAAGACGATTGCCCATAACCTGGCGCTGTTGAACGGAATAAGCCTGTTTCACAGTCTGGGCTGCGCCATCTTGCTGGGGGTGTCGCGCAAGGGGTTTATTCGCGAAATCGGTGCGGCTCCGGTTCCAGCGGAACGCGCTCCCGGTTCCATCGCCGTGGGGCTGGCCGCGCTGGCACAGGGCGTTCAGATCCTGCGCGTACATGATGTGAAAGAGACCCGCCAGGCGCTGAACCTCTGGCAGGCCGTGATGACCGGAGAGTATCAATGACACGTAAGTTTTTTGGCACCGATGGGGTGCGGGGCACCGCGAATACGGCACCGATGACCGCCGATATGGCGCTGCGGATCGGGGCGGCGGTGGGGCGCTATTTTCGCCGCGATACCTCGGTGGCGCATCGGGTGGTGATCGGCAAGGACACGCGCCTCTCGGGTTATATGTTCGAAAACGCGTTGACGGCCGGGCTGACCAGCACCGGCATGAACGTGTTGCTGCTTGGCCCTGTGCCGACCCCTGCCGTGGGCCTGCTCACCCCCTCCATGCGTGCCGATCTGGGCGTGATGATCTCGGCCAGCCATAATCCGGCCACCGATAATGGCATCAAGTTTTTCGGCCCCGACGGGTTCAAACTCTCGGACGAGGCCGAATTGGAGATTGAACACCTGATCGAGACCGGGGTGGAACCGGTACAGGCCACCAATATCGGCCGGGCCAAACGGATCAATGACGGTGTGTTCCGCTATGTGGAACGGGTCAAATCCACCTTTCCACAAGGGATGCGGCTGGATGGGATCAAGGTTGTGATCGACTGTGCCAATGGTGCGGGCTATCGCGCCGCGCCCGAGGTGTTGTGGGAACTGGGGGCCGAGGTCATCCCGGTGGGCGTGGCCCCCAACGGCCATAACATCAACGAAGACTGCGGCTCGACCAAACCGCGCGTGGCCTCGGAAACCGTGGTGGCGCATGGGGCTGATATCGGCATCTGTCTTGATGGCGACGCGGACCGGGTGATCATCATTGATGAAACCGGCACGGTGGCGGATGGGGATCAGCTTATGGCGCTGCTCGCCGCCCGCTGGGCCGAGGAAGAGCGGCTGGCCGGGAACGCCCTTGTGGCCACCGTTATGTCCAACCTCGGACTGGAACGTTTCATGGCCTCACGCGGTTTGCGGCTGGAACGTACTGATGTGGGCGACCGCTATGTGGTTGAGCGGATGCGCAGCGGTGGGTTCAACCTTGGCGGAGAGCAATCGGGCCATATCGTGATGACCGACTATGCCACCACCGGCGACGGGTTGATGGCCGGGCTGCAATTCCTGGCCGAAATGGTGCGGACGGGGCACAAGGCGTCCGATCTGGTTCACAGCTTTGAAAAAGTGCCGCAGCTCTTGAAGAATGTGCGCTATGGGCGGGGGCAGACCCCGCTTGAGGCGGCGTCGGTCAAAACCGCCATTGCCGAAGCCGAAGGCCAGTTGGCCGGCAAGGGGCGCCTGTTGATCCGCAAATCCGGGACCGAACCTCTGATCCGGGTGATGGCGGAATGCGAGGACGAGGGGGTGTTGAACCAATCCGTCAATCATGTGGTCGCCGCGGTTGAGGCGATCGTGTGAGAGGTTAACAGACCGCGCGGCAAAGGTTGCCAATTTGCCACAAACAGGCGGTGCCGTCCCGGTGCCGCCCCTGTGCGCAAAAGTCACCCCCGCCAGTTTCAGGGAAATTAAGCGGTATCCGGTTCAAACGGGAACGCATGATTCTTTCTTGCCCTGCTTTATGTCCCACGTCCCCCAAACAACCGCCGCAACGCGCCGTATCGGCTCAACCCCATGCCCGCAAGAATCAGCGCCAGCGCGTAAAGCCGACCGGTCGGTCATGCTGACCCCGGCAAGCCGCGGGTCACGTGCCGGATGCCCCAGAGGAGGCCAGGAAGCGCGATCAGAAGCCAGCTTCCCGGCGGGATATCACAGCGGTCTGCATGATCTGTTCCTTTATCGAAAAAGGCCCCGGCAGACGCGCCGGGGCCTTTGGAAAACAGGATCGCATACCCCTGCACCGGTGGGGTGCAGGGAGGCAATCAGTTCTTTTCCTTGTCGACCATCTTGCCCGCAGATATCCACGGCATCATGCCGCGCAGCTTGGCACCGGTTTCTTCGATCAGGTGTTCGTCATTGGCGCGACGCGACGCTTTCAGCGTTGGCTGGCCAACGGCGTTTTCAAGCATGAAGTCACGCACGAATTTGCCTTGCTGAATGTCTTGCAGAACGGCCTTCATGCGCGCTTTGGTTTCGTCATATTGCAGGATGCGCGGGCCGGTCACGTACTGGCCATATTCGGCTGTGTTCGAGATCGAGTAATCCATGTTGGCAATGCCGCCTTCATAGATCAGGTCAACGATCAGCTTCACTTCGTGCAGGCATTCGAAATAGGCCATTTCCGGCGCGTATCCGGCTTCGACCAGGGTTTCGAAGCCACAGCGGATCAGTTCCACGAGACCACCGCACAGAACGGCCTGTTCGCCGAACAGGTCGGTTTCACATTCTTCGCGGAAGTTGGTTTCGATGATGCCCGAGCGACCGCCCCCGATGGCGGAGCAGTAGGAGAGGCCGATTTCCAGCGCCTTACCGGTCGCGTCGGTGTCCACGGCCACCAGACAGGGCACGCCGCCGCCTTTGGTGTATTCGCCGCGCACGGTGTGGCCGGGGCCTTTGGGCGCCATCATGATGACATCGACGCCTTCTTTCGGCTCGATCAGGCCGAAATGGACGTTCAGCCCGTGGGCAAATGCGATGGCCGCACCGGGTTTGATGTTGTCATGCACGTATTTCTTGTAGGTTTCGGCCTGCAACTCGTCGGGCATGGTGAACATGATCACGTCACACCAGGCTGCGGCTTCGGCGATACCCATGACGGTCAGGCCTTCGCCTTCGGCTTTCCTGGCCGAGGCCGAGCCTTCGCGCAGGGCGACAACGAGGTTTTTCGCGCCACTGTCGCGCAGGTTCAGCGCATGGGCGTGCCCCTGGGAACCGTAGCCCAGGATTGCGACTTTCTTGTCCTTGATCAGGTTGATGTCGCAATCGCGATCATAATAAACGCGCATGTTCGGCGCTCCTTTGTTGGATTTGTTAATGCTGGAGGCACTATACGAAGATTCGCAGGATGGAAATTTCTGAAATTGTTGAATGTTCTTGAGAAGTGAAATATTCATTCATGGAAGGTTTAGGGATGATTTTGCCATGCTAGACGACACAGACCGCCGAATTCTGCGCCATTTCCAAGCTGACCCCACCCTTTCAAATGTCGAGCTGGCCGAGCGGTGTGGGATGTCCGCAGCCAGCTGCTGGCGCCGGATGGAAAAGATGCAATCCCAAGGGGTTATGCAAGGGGTCGAGGCGGTCATCAACTGGGGTGCGCTTGGCTATACTGTCGATGTGTCGCTGCGTGTCACGCTCGATAAAACCCAGCCCCGGGCTTTTGATGATTTCATCGAAGCCGCCCGAGAGGTGCCGGAAGTTATTGAAATTCAAACTTTTTTGGGGCGTGTTGATGTGCGGCTTTCGGTCATCGCACGCGATATGGCGCATTATCAGGAGATTTATCGAAGCCGAATCCTGACCTTGCCGCATATCGCCGATATCGAAGCTTTGATGCTGGTCAGCCGTATTAAGGATGACGAGGTGTTGCCTGTATGATTGACCTTGATGACACCGATCGCAAAATTCTGCGTGAACTTGTGCGGGATGGATCCCAATCAGCGAGTGCTCTGGGGCGGAGAATTGGGCTGTCACAACCGCAAATGTGGCGTCGAATCAATGCGTTGAATGAAGCGGGGGTGATTTCTCGGCGGCGCTTGCGACTGGACCGCGAACGGCTTGGATTTGGCGTCACCGTGTTCTTGGGTATCAAGCTGGCGACAAAAGGGCGTGTCAGCCTTGAGGACTTTGAACGTGCGGTTTCGGGGATTCCCGAAGTTCAAACAGTGGAGCATGTGCTGGGGTTGTACGATTACCGACTGCGGGTCGTCGCACGCGATATCGCCGATTTTGAAAGGATTTTGCGACGTAGAATCATGACGTTGCCGGGTGCAGGGGATGTTGAGGCAAACGTGCTTCTAAGTGAAGAACGACTCCCGGGCCCGCTTGGTTGACGCCGTGCCCTTACCCGCGCTAGGCATTTGCGTACACCTATTGGAAAGGACGTCCCATGCCCGCATTGCTTGATACCGTTGATCCCGATGGATTGTTGGAGTTTTCGGTGGTTTTCACCGATCGGTCGCTGAACCATATGTCGGCAGCGTTTCAGCAGGTAATGAATGACATTTCGGGCTTGCTGAAAGAAGTTTATAACGCAGATGGGGTGGCTCTGGTGCCGGGTGGCGGAACATTTGCGATGGAGGCCGTGGCCCGGCAGTTCGGCCATGACGCCCACGCAATGATCATTCGCAACGGTTGGTTCTCCTATCGCTGGAGCCAGATTTTCGAGGCAGGAGATTTCACAGAGCGAACGTCCGTGTTCAAGGCGCGGCAAACCGGGAACGGTCCAACGGCACCTTTTGCACCGGCCCCGATCGAGGAAGTTGTTCAGGCGATCCGGGAAACCAAACCAGACGTGGTTTTTGCTCCGCATGTGGAAACGTCGGCCGGACTGATTTTGCCGGATGACTATATATCGTCTCTGGCGGAGGCTGCGCATGACGTCGGGGCGCTGATGGTTCTGGACTGTATTGCCAGTGGCGCAATCTGGGTGGATATGAAAGACACCGGTGTCGATGTTCTGATTTCGGCTCCTCAAAAGGGCTGGTCGGCATCTCCCTCTGCGGGGCTGGTGATGATGTCGGATAAGGCGTTGGAGAGATTGGAAAATACATCCTCTGACAGCTTTGCGATGGACCTGAAAAAATGGTATTCGATCATGCAGGCCTATGAGAATGGTGGCCATGCGTATCACGCCACAATGCCCACGGATGCCCTGCGTGGTTTGCGTGACACGATGGTGGAGACCCGTGACTTTGGATTCGGTAAGCTACGTGACGCGCAATGGACATTGGGGAATGGCGTGCGTGAAATGCTCAAGGCGCGTGGTATTCTGTCTGTTGCCGCTGAAGGGTTTGGCGCGCCGGGCGTGGTGGTGAGCTACACGGTTGATCCGAGTATTAAGAATGGAAAGGCTTTTGCAGCCGAGGGAATGCAGATTGCGGCTGGAGTGCCCTTGGCATGTGATGAACCCGAAGGGTTCAGCACCTTCCGGCTGGGACTGTTTGGTCTGGACAAGCTTTATGACGTTCCCGCGACGCTGTCGCGATTGGAAGAGGTTCTGGACACGGTGCTTTAGGGTCCGTACTCAATTAGTGGTTTCCCTTTGGGCCGTTGTTCTGATTCACTTCCGCCAGAAACAGGCGGGAGATCGTGATGGCAAAGAACCTCTATTGGCTCAGCGACGCGGAATGGG